>ERZ791805.149-NODE-149-length-46096-cov-18.253231_pt1 | contig 46096 bp, 54 predicted proteins | sample MGYA00510306_ERZ791805 | MGnify/ENA primary metagenome ERZ791805 (study PRJEB30046, sample SAMN00791990) | human gut metagenome | study: EMG produced TPA metagenomics assembly of the A metagenome-wide association study of gut microbiota in type 2... | reverse complement strand
GGTGGTATACTTTTTAATTATTAGGGGTGGTACACTTTTAAGTTAGAATCTACACGTATAGATATATAAAAAATTACCCCATTTTTAAACTTTTAATTGATAAGTAGTGGAAAATCAGAAAGTTAAATCACTTTTTGAAAAAATCATTGGGCGGTCACGAAGTGGATTTTGGGTGGACAGCAGAAGCGTTTCTCAAAATTACGAACTTTTCGTTTTTTGACATTTTTTGAAAAAAATGGACTCGAAAACAAAAAACTGGACTTTTGAAGAATTAAAGTCCAAACAGAACTAACGTATGAAAAACATAACTAAAATATTGTTTATATCAATTTTAATTATTAAATTTGCAACCGACATAATAACCCAGTTATTTCTACTTATAAAATATGTTTGACGAGATATGCTCTATATATTCTGATGCGCTCGACAATGTAGGTCGGTATGTAGACCGTGAAACTGGTGAGTGCATTCAGCAAATGACCATCCGCGAGTTCTGCCTTACGGATCGTTGGAAACCCTATGTGCAGCACCTTCGCGCTATGCGCAAAGAGTATGGCAGTAAGGCGAAGAAGATGCAGGAGTACATCGACACAAAGAAGCAGTTGCCTGGAGCTACACTTAGCGGGCTGTTCAGCATCTACGACGATGAGTGCATACGTAAGGATGGGTCGAAGTTTATAGCTCCAGTCTCGCGTCGAGAAACTCATCTGAAGCAACACACTGGTTGGCTCGCCATCGACATAGACCTTGCGGACAACGCCCATCTGAGCAACTTTGAAAATGTGCGCTTCGCTTGCGGTTATCGTCCTGAAATAGCCTTGCTGATGCGGTCGTGCTCCGGCAGTGGATATTTCGGTTTAGTAAAACTGGCTTATCCTGAACGGCACAAAGACCAGTTCAAAGCTCTACTAAAAGATTATGCAGCTATCGGCATTACGCTTGACAAGGCTTGCAGCAATATCGGACGTGTGCGTTTCGCTTCATGGGATGATTCTGAGCACATATATATAAATAAAAATGTTGTGCCGTATAAGGGACTGGAAGGTGAGCAAGCTCAGCTTGTCTCTTTGGCTTCACGCCAAGCGTATCGCTCGCACAATGCGAATGTAGAGTATAAAGCCGAAGGCAACTCTAACTTCTGGGAACAGCAGCGTGTGCAAGACAGATTGGTCGAGGTTATTGTGCAGGAACTTGTGAGCAACCATCGGAATATTACCGAGAGTTATGACGACTGGGTGAAAGCGGGATGGGCATTGCGATCACATCCGTATGGTTTTGACCTATTCCACCAACTATCAAGATGCTGCTCCAAATATAATGAAGCGCAGACAAACCTGAAATGGCAGCAGTTGGGAAGCAGTCAGACCGTGACGTACAACTATCTCATTCATGCTTGTAAGGTGGCATTGGGAGAGGAAACATATCGTCAGATTTGTAGGCGAGTTTGGAGTGAGCTGAAGGAGTAAAAATAAAGGGAAACGCCTTAAACACTTTACAAGTGTTAAACCGAATACTCAAAAACGGCAAAAACGCCCACGTTTTCGCAAAAAATGAGGCTTACGTGTGTTTTACGGTGGTCTTATGATTCTATATTGATTGCTCAAATGTTAAAATTCAAACAAAAAAATAATATATGAAACTAATAACAATTACTGGTTCGAGTGGTGCAGGAAAAGACACCGTTGCTCGGATGCTGTCCGACTTGGGTGGATATAAAGTGTTGTGTTCTTATACCACACGTCCGAAGCGTGAAGGCGAGATTGATGGTGTGGAACATCATTTTGTGGAAAAATGCGACGTGCCGCACGACAAGATGTTAGCATACACCCAGTATGGTGGCTATGAGTATTGGACCACCATCGACCAGGTTACAGACAAGGCTGTTTACGTCATTGACGAGGACGGTCTGAGAGCCTTGTGTGAGAAATTCCCCAGCATCGAGCTGTTCAAGGTTTGCGTGTCGGCATGGGAAGCAACCCGACTGCGCAGAGGGGTGTCGCAGGAACGTATGGATCGCGACAGACAGCGCAATCTTCTGCCCTTGTCATTCTACGATGCAGTAATCTTCAACAACGGCTCTCTCCCAAGTCTGTTCGACAAGGTGCAGCGACGAGTATTGTGTAAGCTTCAAAAATAATAAACTAAAATTTATCCATAATGAAATTCATCGAACCACAAGTGGAATGGTGGCGACAGACATCTCTTCCACGACATATAGCAAGAGTGGGCAGAATATGCTACAAGGCTAAGGGCAAGCAGCCCGAAGAAGGAATAACCGAAGAGAAAGTGGAAGCGTTCATTCAGAAGCGCGACGAAGAACGCTGCAAGGGGTTCTGGGAAAGCGGACACCGCTCGATGTATCGCCACGGTACAATATACTTTTTCATGCCCAACGAAAAGGGTCTTCCTAACTACATTTGGGCGTATCTGAATGCTTCGCCCTACATCGACTATGCCACAAAGAACCATAAGGTATGGATTAGCACTAATATGCAGTTCATGCTTGAGAACAAGAACTTGATGGACGCGCTTAGTCCGTATAGTATCAGCGAAGAAAAGTTTATTGAGAAGGCTCAGAAGTACGAGTGTGAGGAAGCATTCTCCATTATCCGAATGACGCTGGTAGTGACTACACAGATAAGCACATCGCGCGAGCTCAACCGCACATCGCCCAACAGCATAGCCGAGCAGAGCACACGCTATTGCAATCTGGAGAAGAATGGTGGCGTACAGATAGCACGTCCGCATTGGTATTTTTATGGCACTCGTTGGCAGCGTATGGTGTATCGTTGTGTATGCCGAGTATGCGAGTGGGGCTACAACCGACTTCTGAAGTCTGGATTGAAGCCGGAGGATGCACGAGGTGTTCTGCCTCTTGATACCTATACTGTTGTGGCATATACATACACTATTGCCGACTGGAAGCATATTCTTGACCTTCGTTATCATGGCAAGACCGGCACACCGCATCCTAATGCAAAAATTCTTGGCGAGAAAATACGCTACATCATCATTGTGCGTATGCGCCAGTATTGTGAGAAGTTTGACATTTAATCATCAATATAAACATATATATCATGGCAAATTTAACTTTAAACGAATATCAGGACAAGGCAATGAGTACTTGTATGCCTGAGAGCGACAATCTCTTCTATATGCTTGCCAATCTCGTAGGTGAGGTTGGCGAGTTTGCAAGCAAAGCCGGCAAGCACATGCGTAAGGGCAAGCTGCATATAACCACAACACAACGCGACGAGGAAGGCAAAATTCTGCATACGCAGGTGTGGAACGTCAGTGACGAAGAACGTCAGCTTATGCTTTCTGAAATCGGTGATATTCTCTGGCAGACTGCCGGACTCGCCAAAGTTATGGGTGTAACGCTTGAAGAAGTGGCAGAAGAAAATCTCGCAAAACTTGCCTCTCGCAAGCAGCGAAATGTAATTTCCGGCGAAGGATATATGCGTTAGTTTTTGTTTGATAATCGACCTTATGATAAATAGCATAAATTATGGCTAAATCAAATCCTATCAAAGCGAGAGAAGAACTTGTTAGCAACCAGCCCACTATTTACTCTTTCCATTTCAAGGACGTGCCCACAAGCAAGTATGCCGAGACCCTCGATGTGCTCTTTCACAACCCCGACTATAATGACACTGTAGAGAAGCGCAACCGACTCGTAAAGTCGGCAGAACGTTTGCGTCCAGGTTCGAGCGAAATGGTGAACCTTGTGCGCACCATTCAGCAGCATGATCGCAAATTGGCAGACATCATGTATGCTTCCATCGTGCAGACAAACTTACATTCAGAGGTTAGCTATGATTTTCTTTCGTTTGGTACCCTGCTGAAGTATTATGTTGACTACAACAAGGACGGTATGCGTGAGCGTGTTGACCGCATGGCAGCCAATCTTGATAAGGTAACGTTCCTCGCCGATATGCTTGAGAGTGTTGTTACCGACGTTAAAGCCGATATGCGCGAAATATTCAACGGTGGCATAGAGTTCAATCAGTTTGATGCTGTACTGAAGGTGCTTACTCAACTACGCGGATTCTTTAAGTCTGCCCGACGTGGTGATGCCGATTCGCCCGAAGCGCAGCTCTACTTCGACTATTCTGACTCTATCAATGATTATCTTGAGAAGCGGCTGAAGACCTATACCGACAAGTATCGTAAACTGCATCCAGCTGCGCAAGTTTACACTGAAGCCGACCTCGTAGAAGGTCTTAACCAGTTCTTTGGTCGTAACGACAAGTTCGACATGAGCGTTATCGCTCATACCGAGTCTGGAGGCTGCTATATTGACTTTGCACAGCTCTGCCTCCGTCTTAGTCGTAACGACATTGAGAAGATAGAAAAAGTGACCGGCAAGATGCAGTCTAACAACATGACCGATGTTGCATTGCGCTACAGCTTCAATGCCACTGATTTAATTATGAGCCAATATAAACGGCCCAAACTAAAATAATAACCGTTATGTCTAACATTTACCTTCGCCTACCTACCAGTCGCTGCCAGTTCTTCCGTAATCGCGACCCCAAGCATGTGCTTGCCAAGGATGAGCCATTGGTGTTTAGTGTCTATACGCATGAGCATTTTATCCTCCGTCATTATATTGCGAACACAACGGAACAATCTCGTTCGCTTGATCCTCAATGTTTTTCGCACCAGCAATGGCGTAACATGATGGCGGGGCGGCATCCCAATGGTGGAACTTCAATATTGCTTCGTGATAATCAAAACTATCTTTCTTTTGACGAAGTGCAACGTATTTTTGGCTATCGTGATTACAATAAAAGTGAAGATATGGACTATATCTGTATTCGTTTGCCCTACGAAGTAGAGGTTGTTGATGTCGTAAAGCAAGTTACATCGACGTGGAATCTCACTAAGGAAGGTGTGTGGCAACTCAAAGCTGCGCTTAACAATGAATTTAAGCGCAGCCTTATAGAGTGGGCCATGTCTACTTTTGACTATTGCATCTCCAACAATCGTATTATCTGTCGTAAGCACGTAGCTATGCTTGAACGCTTCCTAATGCGTTACGGTATTGACCCTACCGAGCAAGAGAAAAACAATATGAGGCGCGTCATTGATCGTTGGTTTGCTACGGAGCACAAGAATTTCAAGGCTTATTCTTGTGCTGATATGCAGTTCATAGACGAGAGTGAGCGCACAGTCTCGTTCGAGAGAATAGAATGGGAATAACGTTTCTATGTGAACAACTGTTAAATGATTTTATAAATTAAGTTAAAAAACGACCCTTTTTAAAAAGTAAATGGAATTGTCAAATAAATGCAAAGAATTGTTCCTTGATGGCATTACCGATGTAATGTTTTACCCAAGGGAAGAGTGTGTTATACCGATACCCTTCAGTATGGCACAAGTGTTATATATTAATAATTGTAGTTTCCCTGCCGAGCCAACTTTACGCTTGGCTACGAGTGGCGAAAACTACGTTATTGTAGAGAATCTTAAAGTGAAGATGACGTCCGCCAAACAGGGCAATGGCACTATATATACATATAATATTAGTGCAAATGTGGCAAATGGAGGCGAAAATGTGGCTGAAGCGTACCGAAATATGCGTGATAAGGAGTATTACGTGGTATTGCGCAAGATGGACGGTTCGTTGCAGTTGTGCTACACCTTGCCCCATACATTCGACATAGGTAGCACCACAGACCATAGTCAGACTGAGTTGGCGCGAACCGTCACTGCCACCACACAAGCCCTGTCGGAGCCGATACCTATCACACTTCGAGACGCATAGTATTTTAGACCATTTTTCAATGCCTTAGATTATATATTACGTCGTTGTCCGCGAGGATAGCGGCGTTTTTTTTGTCCTAAATATTACCGAAGCAGCCTTTAATTTTGCATACGGATAACACAGCGGAGTGGTAGCAGTTGGTAGCTCACTTGGTTCATACCCAAGAGGTCGAAGGTTCGAGTCCTTCCTCCGCAACATGGTCAGTCGGTAAAAAGATTGATTTTTCAGGATAACAACACAAAACACATTTTTACTAATGAAAGGCTTATTTGAAATACTTACCGGAAAGAAGTGGATGGTTAGTCCCGACTTCGTGCATGGTATTCGCAAGTCGCTTGAGCACAACCTAAACACTCATGCGGCTTTCAGCAAGCCGGAGAAGAGCTGTGGATATGTCACCGCAGAGGATGCCGAGGGCAACACCTACTATCCAGAGGAATATCAGATTTCGGAGGATGGCAAGCAGGTGAGAGGCTACTGGACTTTGGACCTTCCTGATGACGACGAGTACGCACAGAACTTCCCCTTCGTTTCGGTACTTTCCGTTGACGGTCCTATCACTCGCAACGGCGGCTATTGCTCGTATGGCTCTATCGACCACCGCGACATGATGATGCGAGCTGCCGACCATCCTCTTTGTCGTGGTCACGTTTTCGTCATCAATACTCCCGGCGGTTCGGCATGGGCAAAAAACGACTATGCTCTTGCCATTGACTATGCTCACTCAAAAGGCCAGAAGGTGATTGCTTTGGTTGATGGTTTGTGTGCCTCGGCAGGAATGTATCTCGCTTCTCTTTGCGATGAGCGCTATTACATGAACCCCAAAGATCAGGTCGGTTGTATCGGCGTAATGGCAGCGTTCTACACTTTGCCCGATGGAGCGAAAGACGAGTACACCGACGAGACCTACCATGAGCTTTATGACCCCGAGTCATTTGACAAGAACAAGGCTTATCGCGACATTGCCAATAAGGATGATGACAAGGAGCTTATCAAAGAACTTGCCGATCTTGGCGTTGAGTTTCGCGCCGATGTCAAAAAAGCTTGCCCTAACGCAAAGGACGAACACCTGAAAGGCAAAGTGTTCAATGCAGAGGACGTGAAGGGCATTTTGATGGACGGTCAGTCGTCATTTATGGGAGTAGTGCAACACGCCTTTAAACTTTATGATGGCAGAGCCGAACTCATCAACCGTGAGCAGGCAGTTGAGCCACAGAACGAGCCGGAGATTGAGCCGGAGTCAGAGGAACCGGAAGCAACCAATACAAATACTAATATCAATATGGAGAAATATCCTCTTATTTGCAACGCTTGCGGATTGCAGGCTGGCGAGATTGCCGTTACGGAAGAGGGCGCGTATATGAACGCCTCGCTTCTTGACTCTCTCGAAGCCCACATGAAAGAAGCTGAGCAGAAGGTGACTAACGCAGAGCAGAAAGTCACCACAGCGGAGAACGCTCTCGCAGAATTGCAGGGCAAGTTTGATGAAATCTCCGCTCAAGTAAACGCAGCCAACGAAGCAAAGGAAGTCGCGGAGACCGCACTCGCCCAGGCTAACGAGGCTCACAGTACAGAACTAAGCGACCTTAACGCGCAGCACACCGATGCTCTTGCCAAAAAGGACGACGAGCTGAAAGCTCTCGCCAAGGCAAAGGACAAAGAGATTGCCCAGCTCACAGCCGACAAGACTGATGCCGAGGCAAACCTTCAGACCGCTAAGGACGCGCTTGCTACAGCCGAGCAGACCATTGCCGACAAGCAGGCTCAGATTGCCGCGCTCACCAATGAGGCTGGCGAAGAGCTAAACAGCGGCGAGGCTCCTGAGAACAATGGCGAGGGTGTGAAAACTCCGCAGCTGCGCTCGTTCGATGGCAGCAAGTACAAGACCAACGTTGAGCGAAAGGCTGCTTTCCGGCGCTTCCTGCATGGCGAGGAAGAGAAATAAAAACTCTCAACCAACACAAACAACAAAACATTAACAAAGACACAAAAACACAACAATTATGGCAAATTTACCTAAAGATTTTATCGGCCTTGACGCGCTTCAGCACGTAGCCGAGGAGGTTGCTAAGGAAATTGTGATGGGGCCTGGCTATTCGGATGCCGAAGAGATGGACCGCCTTGGCATTGACATCATCACTGGTGTTCAGTTCAAGCGCACTTTCCACTTGTTCATTCGCAAGGGTGGCACCACACGTCGTAAGGACGTTCACCGCGAAATCAACAGCGAAGCTGGATTTTTGAAAGAGCGTACGCTTACCTCGAAGCTCTCCTGGGATAAGTTTCCTGGCAATATAGACGACTTCTGTGAGACAGTATTCGGCACCGACGCTCAGGGTCAGTTTCCTCTCTCTTCACAGGCTGTAGAGGCAATCCTCAAGGACTATGCTGACAACCTCGCTGCTAACTTGTGGTTCGGCGACATTACTCTTGACAATGGCGGTGACTCAGTTCCTGCTCGCGATCAGGCCATGGCTCTCTACGACGGTTTCCACACTTGCATTAAGCACGACATCGAGGACGGTCTTATCTCAGAGGCTAACGGCAACCTCGTTCCTTGTAAGGCTATTTCGGCTCCTGCTGACAACAACGACTCTACTCCTTATGACAACTTCATCGAGTGGCACGCTAATTGGGACGAGCGTCTGCGCAAGGTTCCGACATGGGTTTACATGAACGAGGCAACTGCCATGAACATTGCAGCAGGTTATGCTAACAAGTTCCACGGCAACTTCCGTGTAGAGTACAACCAGGGCGACAATTTCAAGTTGCCGGGTCTTTCTAAGGTTACTATCTGTCCTATCGCCAACTTCGGCGCAGGCGACCGTATGTATGCAAGCATCGACAAGAACTTTGTCTATGGTGTTGACACACTCAGCAACCAGCAGTATGTAAGTGTTCGCCTCGGCTCCGACCGAGATCACAGAGACTTATCTTTCCAGATTCAGTCAATCCAGGGAGCAGGCATACGCAACTACTTGAAATATGCTCTCTGCGTCAGCGACGGTAATCTCGTTGCTCCTGAGTATGTAGCCGGCGACTACGATAACACTATGCTCGTGATTACCCTTGCTGGTACTGACGGTCAGAAACCAGACGGTACAGTAAAGGTAAATGGCACAGGTTACACCAAGCCGCTTGAAACTGCGCCTAATCAGATTCTCTCTCTTGAGGCAGTCGATGGTACTACCTACAAGTTTGCAGGTTGGAGCAACGGCAAGCCCGAGAAGAAGATTCAGTTCACCGCCACCGGCATGAACATGGGCTTGACAGCTTTCTTCAAGAAGAACGGTTAATACCTAACGGAGTTTCTTTCACTCTATATTTTCACGGGCGACGGTCGTGGCTGACCTGACGGAACATGCTTACCCGCCGCCCTTCTTTTAAACAATACATTCAACAACACAAAAACTCATAAGAATATGGCAGTAACAGCAACATGTCCTGAGATTAAGGATATTCTCGCCGCTAATGAATGCTTAGAGAACTTTGGCGGCCTTGGCATCAATGTGTATGCTTTCAACAAAGGCGACCTCAAGGCTCCTTTGAAAGCAGAAAAGAACGTTTATCCTGCTCTGACCGCCGAGTCGTTCAACACTGGCAAGGGTCTCTACAAATTTGAATGCAAAGAAAGTAGTCAGGGACACACTTTCGAGAACCTTGGTCGCAGAAAAGGTTTTAAGCAGCAGCTCGACTACGTGCTTGAGAGCGTAAACGCAGAGTCTGCAGCAGTGGCTCGCGCCTTGAACAACCTTGACCTTGGTTATATTATCCAGGATGGCGAGAAGAGTATTATCGTGTACGACTCTCAGCACAAGTTCGAGTATGCTTCTGGTGGCATCAAGGGCGACACGGGTAAGAAGGCCGAGGACGATCGTCAGGTAGAACTGAGCGGAACCCTGCAGCCCACAATGTACGGACGTTACGAGATTACAGAGCCTGAGACCGGCGGTTGGGACTCGCTTCTCGCTTCAAAAAAAGGGTAAGCGATATTGACGCACAGAGCGAAAGCAATATCGCTAAGGAAGTGTTCGACGATGCCGACTCTTCTTTCTTCAGCACAAGTGAAGAAGGAACGACGGCAAAGAAGAGCAAGAAATAATCGCTCATACGAGAAAGATTTTTTCGTCATACGACAAATCCCTGCATCTATCCTTTATATACAAAAGGTATGGATGCAGGGATTTTTATTATATATATTAGTATTCTGATAAATTTATACTAAAATTAGCGTTTTTAATACAAAATATAATCTAAATTAGATAATTGTCTTTAATTTTGCAATTAGAAAAGCTTCTTTGATTACATTGTTGTAAACGTAGAATAACTAAAAATATAGGTTTTATGGAATTAAGACATTTACGCTCCTTTGTTTATGTCGCCGAAACAAAGTCGTTTAGTACGGCTGCCACACGTTGTTGCGTCACCCAGTCGGCGGTAAGCCAGCACATTCGCGCCCTGGAGGACGAGTTGGGTTGCAAACTGCTTATCCGCACTTCGCACGGCATTATGCTCACTGAAAGCGGCGAAGCCCTGTTGCCTCGTGCCAAAGAAATACTGAAGCAGACCGAGGACTGCAAAGAGCAAATCAATGCCCTTAACAACTGCATGACCGGCGAATTGCGCATAGGCGTAGGTTCTTTTATTGCTCCGTATGTCCGTATGGCAGCATTGATATTTATGGAGAGATACCCCAACGTGCGTATCAATGCCGAGTTCACCAAAGCATATATTCTTAACCAATCGCTAAGGGCGCACATGTTAGACCTTGCTTTCACTATGAATATGGCTTACAGCCACGAGGGAATAGAGACTACACCCTGCATACCCTTTAATGTGTATGCTATCATGCGCGATACCCATCCGCTTGCCTCACTTCCAAAGGTGTCGTATGAAGACATTCTGAAGCACCCTATCATTATGCCCGACGTAGGCGAACGTGCGATTGAGACCTTTCAAAAAAACATTCAGCGCGACTTATACAAACTCAACATCAAGTGTATCATCAGCGACCCCGACGAACCCCTTGCTTCGGTGGAAGAAACCAAGTACGTCACCTTCATGCCTAAGCTCTACCTGCGCAACCACCCTACCCTTGTAGCGCGTCCCGTTGTCGGACTCGAACAACAGTTGATGAGCAACGCCCACTGGATGCAGGACGTACCCAAGAAGCGAGCCGCACAATTATTTCTTGACATCATCCGCGACGAAGTGGTGCCATACATTTCCGTAGCCGAAGATTCGCAAGGGAAGTTCACACCGCATCCCCGATAGTCATTAGAATATCTTATACTATACCGAGCCTCACGTTAGCAGCGTGAGGCTTTTTTATTTTAGTATTAGCCGAAATTATACGTTATTCCACGGCAAGAACACTTAATAAGAAACACTTCGCCCACACCACTTTCTCCCCTACCTTTGCAACAAGTTCAATAATGAACGAAATCAACCAAACACAAAACACTATGCAGATTAAAACTAATGACGGCAACTATGATGTTGCCAGCAAGGGACTTGGCAATACAGCCTTGGGTCTCGGCATCGCAGGCTTGGCAACGAGCCTATTGGGAGGCAGCGCCTCGCTTCTGGGCATCGGAAGAAACAACGGCATGACAGCCAATCCTACCGACCCTGATGCGCGTTTCGTAACTAAGAGTGAGACTAACCTCATCCAAGAGAACAGCACTCTGAAAACCGAACTCGCCATTCAGAAGAGCGAAAACTACACCGACAAGAAGCTCGTGGAAGTGACACAGTATCTCGATACGAAGTTGCGCCGTGTAGAAGACAAAGTGGATGCAAACAAGGATGCGCAGCAAGCCGTCAACGCACAGCAGATGGCTTACAATGCGGCAGCTAACGCCAGCATCGACGTGCTCAAGTCGCAGGTGGCATCGTTGTCGAGCGTAACCAAGTTGTTCATCCCTTCAACCAACGTATGCCAGACCGGTTGCGGTTGCGGATGCAATCAGTAAGAGAATAACGTAATCCAGCTATATATATGGAATACAAAAACTCACAAATCTTGGCGGCAGTCGTGTCCGAATGGGCACGACCCGCCATTTCGCAGATAGCCGCAGGCAACCTCATGCGCCTACCCATGCTTCAGTCTCTGCAAGCCACCATCAGTTCGTTAGGCATTGTCAGTGGCAGTTATGCCCTACAGAAGGACATCGAGCCACTCATCCAGCCAATCATCAACTCGCTCGTCGCACCTATGCTTGCCCGATATTTCGGTCAGATACCCGAAGAGAGCATACCGCAGATGGCACATGACATAGTGGAGAAGATGCGAGGTAACGGACCGCTGTCTGTGCTCGAGGGTATGGTGACGTTTGAAGACGAAGACCTCACCGAGCTTGCCAATCTTCTTGACAAGAACCTACCCGTAGGGCAGACGCAAGGCTATCAGGTAAAACATTAAACAGAGTAACAAACCAAGCGGCGGCAAGCATCGTCGCTATAATAAAACATAAACGATTATGAACAAACGTACCATTCCGGCTATCATCATAGCCACACTTGCGGCTGGTGCAACCGCCGCTGCACCCTATTATGATGTCAATATCACACAGCAGCTTTGCACACCGGCTTGCGTAGATGAGACACCCGTGTTCGCTCCGAAGTTCTCCGTCAAGAGCATTGCCAACGTAGGCACATCGCAGTATATCATCGTCATTCACGTTGAGGGTGTAATAAGCTACATCCCATGCAACTGCGGCTCGTGCTGCACACGCTCACAAGTGGTGTCGCAAGACTTCACCATACCTGTGTTCAGCGCCACAGCCATCAACTCGGCAACAATAACAGTAGGTACCGTACAGAACGGCATAGCACGCATATCTTGCTGCAACTGTTCCAAGACTTTCGTGTCCGACTGCCCCGTAACGCTCACCCTTGCAACTACATAAAGCCATGATAGTTCTGATAGCTATAGCCACCATGATAGCTGCCACGCTTGCCCAACACCTCGGACTGGCCGAAGCCATTGCCCGTGTTGTTGACAAGGTGGCATCATGCCCTCAGTGTTTCACTTTTTGGGTTACAATGTCGGCGTTGCTCTACCTCGGCCACGATGTCTACGCATCGGCGCTGTCGGCCATTGTGGTGGCATATCTGTCAAACTGGTTTGTGTTGTTGCTGCTTATTCTTCAACGAAAATTTACGAAACTCTATGAAAAAGAAAGACACACCACCGACCGCCTCGACCACTAAGGTAAAGGCAGAAAGCAAGCCCCAAGCGCAAACTTTCTTTCCAACGTTGCACATCTCTGCGCAAAAAACATTACTTATCCCACATTTTCGGGGCATCTGCCCTACATGTTAAACATATAAAGACTCAAACAAAATGAATTACAAACAGATGATTGAACAGGCTCGTGCCAATGGTATGGCTACCGAGAAGAAGATGTGGGCAGCAGTAGAAACTCTCTCTACCGATCTCCTTGCGCTGGAGCAGACCGACCCCAAACTCTATTGGCACATATTGCGCCGTCAGCACGCCGTTCTCTATGGACGACACTATTCTGAGAAGATGGCCAACCACGATGTTAATGCTCTTGTCTATAGCGGCATGTACGACGAGGAGGGTACGCCAACCGGCGGAGGTGCACATTGGACTCGTATCAAGGTAGACGAGCTGACTAAGGGTATGAAGTTTCACTCAAATGTCAACGCATGGGACAAATACGTCGCCTTCAATTCGATGTACGCCGACCTCTGCGCTTGCATGAACGAAGAGGAGATAATCAAAGCCGCCTACGCTTTCTACTTTTGTGATGACGACTGGCAGCCCTGCGAAGACGACTGCACTAAGGTGTGGGACTATAATGCCCTACACGCCACCCTCTAATTTTTTGAATTTTTACATTTGTATTCTTCAAAGCCACTTTGCGCTAATTACACAATTCGCAGAGTGGCTTCATTTGTATCTTCTCCTTATACGCTCCCCCACCATGTCCGCCCCACCAAATTAAAAACTCCTACATTTGCCTATGAAAGAAACCCGAAAATTATGACACAACGAAACATCAACCTAACACTGCCCCGATCATGGAACGAGTGCAGCACCGAGCAGTTGGAGCTCATTTCCCGCATAATGCTTGAGCAGATAGAGCGAGCCGACCGTTATCATCCCTTCGACATGCGCAACGTCAAGATAGCGTGCTTCTTTGTTCTTGCAGGCATAGAGATAGTGGAAGGCATAGACGAGTCGAAGCCTCTTGAGAAGCAACACTACACTTGCCGACTCTCCACCCCAAGCCGACGCAACCGTTTCTTCCGTCGCAAACAACAGGAGGAAGAAACCTTCCCCATCTACTTATGGCAGTTCAACTATTGGCTAACGCCTAAGCCGAAGACCGACGACCGCAACTCGGCTGAGTATCTTGCCTCCGGTGCCGGATTGCTCGACTGGCTCGACAACGAGCGTGGAGCTCACCTCTCTCGCTTTCCCTACCCTCTCCTTCGCCTACGCAACAAACGTGGTCTGCTACGTCGCAAGACCGACTATGAAGGTCCGGCGCAAGATATGGACGGCTTTTCATGGCAGCAGTATCGTTTTGCCTCCGATTTCATGGGACAATACACCTCGCTCGCCAACAACCTTGTCAAGATGAAGCAGATGGGTAAGTTCACGGCCGAGCAGATGGCACAGCAAGCCGACAGCGTAGACCAGGCACGTTCCATGTTCCTCGCCACCATCTTCAACCGTCGTATCGACTTCATCGACACCAACACCAACCTCAAGGTGCATGATTTCCACTACGACACCCATCAGTTCGACACCCAAGCCCCACTCTTCCGCCACTTCCCCGATCACCAATGGCAACCTATCCTCTTCTGGTGGACCGGCATGATGCACACCATCTCACGGCGTTACCCCCATGTGTTCAAGGTGCAGAAGCTTGATCCTCGCAAGCGGCCGTCAACGCCCCTGGAGATATACACCGCCACCATCGCCACCATGCAGAAATATGCCTCGCTCACTGAAGATCAGGTGAACAATCAGAGCTATTCGCTTGTACTGGAACATCTGGAGCGACTGAGCAAGGAGAATGAGGAAATGGAAAAGATTAGGAAGACGTAGTAAAATATTAACGGAAATATAGAGTATGAAGAACGTAAAGATTTTTGCAAAGACCATCGAGGCGGAAGCAATGAAACAGATAGAAAACTTGACAACGAGCGAGGCTTACTGCGACTGCAAGATACGCATTATGCCTGACTGTCATGCGGGTAAAGGATGCACAATAGGTACGGTAATTCAGACTGCCGGCAAGGTTGTACCTAATACCGTAGGCGTGGATATTGGCTGTGGTATGTTGGTATTCAAGTTCGCTGAGAAGGATATAAACCTTTCGCTTCTCGACCGAATCATCAATGAGTCGGTGCCGAGCGGATTTGACGTTCACGAAAAGTCCAAGCTAAAAGATTGTAGTTCGCTTCCGCTTACGTCACATCTTTTGCTCGATTTGCACAAAAGGACACAAGGTTGCTTCGATCCCGACTATATCGGACGCTCGCTTGGCACCCTCGGTGGCGGCAATCACTTCATCGAGCTGGACGAGGACGAGCAGGGCTGTAAGTATCTTGTGATACATTCGGGCAGTCGCAATCTCGGAGTTAAGGTGTGCAACTTTTTCCAACACTTAGCCAAGAAGAATGTGAATCGATACGAGGAGCGCAAGCGCATCATCGAAGACTTAAAGAAGTACGGCTTAGAGAGGGAGATTAACAATATGTTGCGTCGTTTTGGCACCGTGCCTCCCGGTCTCGCCTATCTTGAGGGAGAAGACCTCAACGCCTACAATTTCGCTGCGAACGTCTGTCAGTATTTTGCCGACGACAACAGATGGAATATAGCAATGCCTATAATCCATGGGCTTCAATTATCGGTTGTGGATTTCTTTACCACCAGGCATAACTATTTCGACATACACTCAGGCATCATCCGAAAAGGAGCCGTGAGTGCCGAAAATGGCGAACAGCTTATCATCCCACTTAATATGCGCGATGGTTCGTTGATATGTCGCGGCAAGGGCAACGACGACTGGCTTCAGTCGGCTCCGCACGGTGCAGGTAGACTAATGTCGCGCTCGGCGGCCAAGAAGCAGCTCAGCATGAAGGAATACCGACAGCAGATGCACGACATTTACTCCACATCGGTATGCGAGTCAACAATCGACGAGTCGCCAATGGCGTACAAGCCTGCCGAAGAGATAGAATCGCTTATAGGCGACACTGTGGACGTGGTGAGGAGAATCAAACCGATATACAACTTCAAAGCGAAATAATACAACAATATACTGTGTTATCGTAAGTATTAACGAAAATATAGAGGACAATGAAAAAAGAGGAAATAAAGCAGTTGGTGGATGTAATGCAGGCGTATGTAAATGGCAAAACTATCCAATATTACAAAGTTGACCTTAGCTTTAAGATTGAACATCCAGGAAAGCCTAATTTCAACTGTAAATGGGTAGATGTGGATGAAGGACATCATTTTAGACCTGATTGTTACGACTACCGTATCAAGCCCAAACCCAAGTACCGCCCGTTTAAAAATGTAGACGAGTGCTGGCAGGAAATGCTGAAGCACCAACCATTCGGATGGATTAAGAGCAAGACAGGAGGCCATTATTCTATGGTCACGGTAGTAGGTGCTGATGAAAAAATGAAGAGTATTGCGATAAGTGGCAGACATATTTGGCCTTTCGATGAAACACTGAGCAACTACACCTTCGCCGATGGCACTCCTTTCGGCATCAAGGAGGAACACTAAAGGTTCTCACATCGAATTTAACGGATTCAACGGATTCTTGTTTGTCATCGAATGACGCAAAACTAACGAAGACGAAGATAATTCGTGAAATTCGTAAAATTCGATGACGATAATATTAACAACATAAAAGGATTTGCAGAGATTATGAAAGCATGTTCAAAAAATAAGGTACTTGCTGCCATCTGCAACCGTCATGGCATCAACCTCTATCACCATCAGCTCGACGGAGCTTCGTGGCAGATTTGCGCTGGAGGCTATGTTGTGAACGGATATTCAGACGGTCGCTCTGTGCATCGGTTATTGTCTAAAATGAGTGGTGTGCTTGTTTTACTATTGAAATACGGCAATCTTCGGCCGTGGCATATTTTCGGTTACGAGCGTAATATCACATGGCGCAGGGAAATTCATGCGATTATGCCTATAGCCGAGCCTTTGTGCGATAAAGGCAGAAAGGTTTATACCTATTATGACAAAGAATATGATGAGTGGTTACAAGCATATTACGACTTAAAAAATTCATAAGGGAAAGAGATTATTAACAACATAACGGATTTATAGAGAATTATGCGAACGATTAAGTTTAAGGGCATCTGGTTTGAAGATGGTAGTTGGGTACACGGTGCATTGGTGCGCAAGGTTCAGCATTGGCGTTCTTGCATAGACGGTCATGTGACCCATGTAGAGAACTACGACTATATCGTCAATCAAGACGAAATTGACAACTTGAAATATCATCAGGTTCATCCCTCTTCGATCTGCCAGTTCACGGGATTAACCGACAAGAATGGCAAGGAGATTTACGAGGGTGACGTGTTGCGGTCGGACAGTTATCCGTACAGCTGCCTTGAAGACAACGAGCGCGACAACTACTATGCCGTAGTGTATTACTGCGAGGAGGGAGCTTTCTTTGGTATAGTGACGGCAGTGGATCCCGACTCTAAAGTATGCGGTATTTCTGACGGCATTGGTGATTATGTCCAGAAAGAGAAAATGAAGAACTTTGAGGTTGTTGGCAATATCCACGAAGAGAAGTGGCAACAATACGGCGAATACTTTAAGACTGAAGAAGGAAAGGAGGCCGACAATGATTAATGTAGAAGACCTTAGAATAGGCGACATTGTGCAGACAAACAAAGACTGCATGTTTCCGAAAGACACCTTGTGCATCGTTACCGAAATCCATCCCGACCGACAGCATAATGACAAGAAGGGAGTCGTCAGTCTGAAGGCTGTCAACGACGAAGACGACGGTCCCTGGGGGACATGGTGCTGCAACATCGATGGCGTGCCCATCACGCCCGAAATACTTAAAAAGAACGGTTTTAAAGAAGAGATTGTTGGCAAATATTCTTCAAAGCCTCTTGATAACGAGGAGTATATTTTTGCGAGATATTTGGCAGTAGAGCGGAAAAGTGGTAATTGGGTCGTTTTCATTAAGTATCGTCGTTTGCACGAAAATGCGTTGTTACGAAAAATTCAACACGTCCATGAGCTCCAACATATTCTTTGGGTGCTGGGCTTGGATGCAGAACTAAAATTATAAACGAGACATGAAATTTGGTATTCTTGATTTTATGATGGCATCGCTTCAGGTAGCCTTCATCGTAATGAAACTTTGCGGAGCAATCAGTTGGTCGTGGTGGTTAGTTATGCTGCCCATTCTCTTGATTGTAGTGTTTAACGTTCTCGTACTTCTTCTTTTCGTTTGTATAAAGTCGTATAAGTCGCATCAACTCTTCATGCAGTATGGCACCGACCATAAGCTGGCTATTCGCTTGAAAAAGATGCAGCAGGAAAGGGAGAAGTTGGAGCGAGAAATGTCACAGTCTACCACAACGAAACAATGACCCACCTCTACATTTCCGTGCATCCCGTTAGTCATCGACGCGAATGGCGAGGATGGGGGGTAGTTTATCGCCCGCCCTTCGAGCCACTGACTACAAATGCCCACATTGCATAATGATTGAATATGACTAAGAAGCATCCATTCGACGATTTTCATCAGCGCATCCATTGGAGCGGAACCTGTATCGGAACCATAACTCAACAATGGGGTAATCCTGCGCCTCGTCACGGATGGAGATTAATTATTGAATATGACTGACCCTCACTACAAGCGCGGCACTATCAGCAAGGATGGCAAGTTGTATGGCCGCTATCCCGACGGCTCGCTCTACCGCATCTACTCTACCACCGACCGACCGTTCCTTCAGTTGGTGGACCGAGAGGGCGAGACGTTCCTTCGCATACGCCAAGCCACCGAGCTGGGCTATACCGACTGTCCCTGCCCGGGAGCTGCCGACCTAAGTTATCCGTCCTCGGCTTTGAGGCGCAGTCGCACAGTCGGGGGGGTAAGCTCGTAAACGCACTGACCGCTGCAAGTGGCGGAATTTGCGTGTTTGTTGAATTATAAATTAAAGGAGAAATGAATTATGAGTTACAATACAACGAAGATAACCGTATTTAACGACGAAAAGGAAAAAGATGAAGACGTAGAACTCTTCTACTCTACCATTACCGACAACGTAGGCATCACCTGTGGAGAGCAAAACGTATTTCTTACCGAAGACCAATTCAAGGCTTTGGCTTACCTTATGAGGAGATGTTTCTATACAAGAGACATGTTGGATAAAATGCAGGTAGCCATCGATCGTTGCAAGTGTCCTTATAACGTCTTTTCTTCTCACTACGAAAATATTTGGGAATTGGAGGTTGAGAAGGATTGATATGACTAATATTGACTTTTATCAATATCCTCGTGGCAATAACGATGGAGGCAAATTAGGCACAGACGTTTGCCCGACCGTAACAATCAATTCGTGGCCGCAAAATGTATTTCTGATTGAAGAATATGAATGAAATAAAGATAGACTTCCACGTCCCTTCCGTAGCAGGAATCTACTGGAATGCGTCGCCCGATTTCCAAAGGCCACCGTTGGGAGGATTAAGCCGATGTATCAGGACTGATAATCATGCTCCAGGAATTTTAATAGAATACAAATAACATCAACCCCTTATACAAAACAACAATATAATCATGGATAAAAAGAAAATGTGACAAACGGAAACAGTGTTTGGGGAGACTTCAAACATTGGCACAAAGGATTCAGTCGCTCTAAGGCTGCAAAATATAGAGGAAAGGATCGAGAATTTCTTGAGATTTTACGAAAGGAGTTAAGTATTATAAACAATAAGATTATGAGGAAAAACGATTGCTTGCCTAACGTGATATTCATGTCACCGAAGACTTCTGAGTTGATAGAAAGTCTGACAACAGAAGATGAAGTTTTGTTTGAGACCGAAGCAAATGGTATAAGCGTCAAAAATGCGTCCTTGTCCGATTCCGACATGGACAATACATTCGAATATCGCAACATTGTTCAACTGTGGCATCCTGCCAGAGAGAAACCACATTGCATAGGATCGCTTCTCTGTTGGCGCCTCGGTGGTACATTCTTCGTGCATGAACATTATGATCATAACGAACAGAATTGGCGAATGTTTATCAGCGAATACGAAGTACAGCGTTATTGTTATATTGGCAACTTGGAACCGACTTGTTCTTTTGATTGAGGAATATGACTAACATAAAACCCTTAAATGTCTGTATAGGAGTAGCAGTAGCACTGAATACAAGATACGAGCAACTTTGCATTGAGCATTAGATGTTACTCGCCCACTTTCCGAGGACAGGCGTAATGATTGAATACAAATAACAACAATATGATCACAAAACTCAATTTCACCGACCGCACCATCAAGAGCTATGCCATCCGCAAGCTCACACCCAAGGAGTGTTTTCGTCTGATGGGCGTTCGCGACAATGTAATCAGTACGATGCAGAGCAGCAATGCCCAGGCAGCCGAGCGAGTGCTCGATTGGAAGGGCAAGGGCAACCCCGAAGACATGGCTATATCAGCGTCACAGCAGTACAAACAAGCCGGAAACAGCATCGTGGTGGATGTGTTGGCCCATATCTACGAGCAGTTGTTCTATCCGAAGCCGAATCAGCGCAAATTCAGGCAACTCTCGCTCTTCACCGACACCGGCGACTATCTGCCCGACATGCCGAAGAACTTAGCTAACTCTGGTAAGGAAAAGATTTTCCTTACCACGTTCTCCGGCTACGACTCGCAGCTCATGGCAGCCGACTTACTAAAGTCTTGGCACCCCGATTTTCGTTGGACGTGCGTAGGATGGAGCGACATCGACAAATACGCCTGTCAGATGCACAACCTCGTCTTTCCTCAGTTTGCCGACTGCGCCTTGGGCGACATCACCAAGATTGACTGGCACGAAGTAAAACGCTCACTCGAAGGTCGCGAAGTGGACCTCTTCACCTATTCCTCGCCCTGTCAGGACATCAGTCAGGCTGGCAAGCAGATGGGCTTGCAGGAGGGCAGCGACACCCGAAGCGCACTGCTTTGGCGAGTGGCAGATGCCGTGGAGGTGCTTCGCCCGAAGTATCTCTTGCAGGAGAACGTGGCGGCACTGGTAAGCCAGAAATTCATGCCCGACTTTCAGAAGTGGCTCGACAAACTCTCGTCGCTCGGCTATGTGAGCCGTTGGGCGCGACTCAACGCCAAGAACTATGGTGTGCCACAAAACCGCGATCGTGTGTTCTGCATTTCCATGCGCAAAGACGTAGCCTTCGACTATCAGTTCCCCGAACCATTCGAGCTGAAAACTCGACTTGAAGACGTGCTCGAAAAGGAAGTGGCCGACCGCTATTTCCTAAAAGACGATGCCGTGAGCAAGTTCCTCAAGGCAAACGACTCTGACAACGCCCTATTCCTTCAGTTTGATTTGCCACCAACACACGAGGCTGCAATGTTCTTGAAAACATGGCTTACGTTGTGGATGCAAGCAACTGATGGTTGGAAAATGAAACCTATAAGTCTTCATCTCGCCCTTTATTCGGCAAAGCAGAAAATGGAGCTATCTTATTCCGTGTTCACGGATAAGGGAGTGGCTGCGTTACGCGATGAGTTTCAACGGCTGTTCAAGGAGAATATGGAGAGGAAGAAGGATGCGAACTGACAAACCACCCGACCGTGTAATTCGCATCATAGCTGATATGATAGGTGGGGGAGATTGCTTACCTGCCCTGCCTCGATGTTCAGCGCAGAACGTTTCAACGGAGCATTTCACGGAATAGCAATAACTATAATGTCGCGCACCGATTGTAGCGACGTATTCTTTGTAGCAGTAGAATTATGAAACAACCCTCGCCCATCGTCCTCGGCTCCTACAGCCCTTCGCAGAACGGCATCATTGTGTCACCATATGGCATAGCTCTGTGTATTGCTGGGGGAGGTAAGGGGCACGACGTGGATAAACCGAAAATATTGATAGAGTATGATTGACTTTTCCGTCCTCGTCCACTACCGCACCGAGGAAGCAAAAGCCTTCCGCCGTGAGCATGGCGACCGGGGAGGGTGTAAATACGGCGATAAGTATCACCGCCCCAGTCCGTGGCCGTGGTGCAATTCGATAACAACAGTAACAAAAGACAATCTATTATGCTTAACATTCATCTGATACACGAAGCCCGAACCGAACACGCAAAGGCCGTGCGTCGCAGAACCGGCACTAACGATTTTCGTGATAAGGAATGGCATCTGCGTAAAGGATGTCTGATGCAATGTATAGGTACGTTTCTCACCACAGACAATCTGATAGTGTTATGTTACGAATAAGTATAGTTGCTCTCCGTGGTCGCCCTTTGAATGGTGATAACTGCATCAATATTCAGCGCATGGAAATAAATGGGGGGGGTACAACAAATGCGCTTACGTCAGTAGGCAAGGATAATATGGTGTATATACAATATGAATAGACAAATTCCTTTCGTGCAACGTTTTGCACAGCTCTGTCCTCGTCGGGGGTACTCCATCGCCTATCTGCACGCTACGACGGATGGGCAGGTCTTTATGACGAGCACGGACAGCACACTATTATATTAATAGAATATGATTGAGAAAGCATACATCGGATGGGTACGCAGCGGCAAGGATGGCAAAGGACTTGTAAAGAGTCGCCCACGTAAGCAAATAGCCAATGCTGTGACGACGTCGCCACCAGGCAGTTTTGCCGACCCTCGTGACGGACTTGGCAATACAACACCGTATGTGATATATGAGTTTGAATAATAACAAAGGACACCGGACGGAATCTGATCGGACTCCGAATGGAATCCGATTGGACGGCGAACGAAATCCAATTGGACTCCGTACGGAATCCAATTGGAAACCGAACGGACCCTGCCCTGCGGACTTTACAATACGACATTGTATGTAGTATATGAGTTTAAATAAACCAAAACGAATAAATTATGAGTAAAGAGTTTAAGAGCACAGAAGAAGCTATCATTTTGTGTTTGGGCCAGATGGTGAAGGAGAACGTGGAGCTGGAGCAGCGTGTGCATCAGCTTATGGACGATTACAATGATGTGGTCCATCAGCTGCACGGAGCAGAAAAGCGTAAGGAAGAAGACCCTACGAGGCAAACGCTCAGTGAGATGCGCCAGATGCGCGACCATTGCGACAAGTTGGAGATCGAAAACAAAGATTTGAAGAAGACTTTAACAGTAATTGGTTCCTTTATGGAGAATAACAATCTCTGTATGGGTTACGTAGTATCATGCCCTTATCATACCGGGCACCCCGTCGTGGATTCTCCGTCCTGCCGGGAGTGTGATTCATATCTAACCACTTTATGTGGCTTCGGTGTGATCTGCAGAAAGAAACTTTCAGATGCAAAGATTAGTTTCACTCGCGCCTAAGATTCTTGATGGAGCACTTACTGACGTCGCCCTTTCTCCATTTCTTTCCAATATTGCAAAGATTGGAAAGAATGGAGTTCTCACTTTGAAACCGCGTATTCTGAGTATTCTGCGGTCAAAAACAATATTTCATTTATGATACAACATCAGCATTGGGAAGATTCTATTCGCATACTCGTCACCGATGAGCAGCATCATGCCAGCGTGCAGGCGTTCATTCCGAACCTCATTGAAGATAAGCCTTTGGATGGCGAGGCAGACGCTCTCATTTATTCGCTGTGGGTGGAAGAAGCGTACCGTGGTTGCGAGGTGGCAAAGCACTTAATGGAGACCGTCGAAAGGGAATTGAAGTACTGCGGCGTAAAAACCGTCGCAATATCGTGGGATGGACGCGACTCTCCCCAGTGGGTGTTACATTGGTATGAAAGATTAGGCTACGAGGAAAAAGCGTTCGACTATCGCTGCTGTACGCTTCTCAAACATCTGTAGAAAGAAATAATAGTAAAACAACAAATACAACAAACAAATGAAAACAAAGAACATTGTCATGGCATCCATTTTACTTATGGCTGCCATTGTGATTGGCTCGCTGGTAGCCACTTACTTTAGTTACAACAATCGCGAAATTACCCTTCGTCAGCAGGCGGAGGCACAGCGCGGAAAGATTGAGGGTGTACACGACAAGATGTGGAAAATTATTCAGCAGAAGGTGCAGGTTACGGACGAATATAAGCAGACTTTCGAGAAGATTTATCCGCAGCTTATCTCTGGTCGCTATCAGAACGACAAGGGTACGATGATGAAGTGGATTAAGGAGAGCAACCCCAACTTCGATGTGTCTCTCTACCGTGACCTTATGCAGGCCATCGAGATACAGCGCACCGAGTTCCAGACTTCGCAGGAACGTATGCTTGACATAATTCGTGAGCATGAAACGCTCACTCGCACCTATCCTGCCCGATGGTTTGTGTCTAACACCATGCCTATCGAGTATAAGGTTATTTCGTCGTCGCGCTCCAAGGAAGTGATGACGGTGGGCGAAGACAACGACGTGGATCTGTTCGGCAAGGATAAAAAGGAATAGCTTATGGAACTACTCGTTTTTCTCATACCCTTCTTTGTGTCGGCCGTGTTGTTGTCGCTTTTCCGCAAGCAGACGACATGGTGGGAGCACGCCATACTTATCATCCCCTCGCTCCTTGTGGGCGTAGCGATGATATGGGCGTTTGAGCGCGTAGAGTCGAGCGATACAGAATACTTAGGCAGCTACGTCACGAAGATACGCTATTACGAGCCGTGGAATGAACAGAAGGAGCATACAGAAATCTACACCGACGACAAAGGCGAGAGTCAGACCCGAACCTATTACACCATGGTAAACCACCCCGAACGTTGGACCTACTACGATCATTCGGGACGTGAGCGAAAGTGTTCCAATGAAGACTTTTCGGCTATGAAGCGTCGTTTGTCGGTGGCTTCGGTGTTTGTGGATATGCACCGCCACTATTACACCCGTGATGGCGATGCGTATGAATACCGATGGAACGGTCAACCCGCTACGCTCTATTCCGTTACCCGTGAACATGAATACGAGAACAAGGTGAAGGCTTCGCGCTCGGTGTTTAAGTTTGAGGACATCAGCGAAAAGGAGGCTCGCCGACTTGGTTTGCACGACTATCCCAAGATACGTTTTTGCGACCAGTCGCCTATCATCGGAGCAAAGTTCTCTGCCCGTCAGGAGCGAGCAATCCGTGTGCTCAACGCCCGATACGGACCGAAAAAGGAGTTTCGCCTTTACCTTCTCTTCTACCGCAACAAGCCGCTATCCATTGCCAACCGTCAACGCTCTTACTGGCAGGGAGGCAACAAGAACGAACTTGTGGTGTGCGTAGGTCTTGACAGCCGTAACCGCGTGATGTGGAGCGATGCCTTCTCATGGTGCGACTCGCCCGTGCTTGCCGTAAAGAGCCGCGACTGGTTTATGTCACACCGGCTTGATCTCTGCGCCTTTGCCGCCTATATAGAGCCTATCGTACAGAAGGAATGGAAGCGTAAGAATTTCTCCGACTTCAAGTATCTCTTGGTAGAACTGAGCGACAAACAATATTGGGGCATTATCATCATCATGCTCTTGCTCAACATTGGATTGAGCGCATGGGTAGTAACCAACAATTATAAAAATCAGTATTAACATTTAAAAAACAAAACGACAATTATGGAAACAGTAATTTCAGTACTTATCATCGTTTTAGTAATCATGCTCATTTGTTTCTTTTCGTCTTTGATCGACCATTTCTTAGGAAAGCGCAAGGAACAGACCTTTGAGAAGTATTTTCGCCGCGTAGAGCAACATGTGGGCGTTTGGACTGACATGCACAAAGTCGGCCCGTGGTATCTGGTGGTGTTCACGACTAATTCATCCTACCCTATCTGGATTTCCAACAACAATATCCGCAGTGTACACCCAGACGCTCTGCATCGCAAGATTATCATCAAGCAGTTCAATGGCGAAGATATGGTGATTGAGAACGTGGAGAACTATGAGTTGTGCTCGGCAAACGAAATGTGCGACTACGACATGTAGGCGGACACGACTAACATCATACTTTGACTGGATGTTTCATTCTTAATTTTAACTTAGGCATGGTCCTGTTGTCCGTGAGGAATGCAGGGCCTTTTGTTTATCCCCTCCCCTAACCATGTCTACTCCTTCTCCACGTCTTTCCTTATCTTTGCGCTATAACATTTAACAACACACACATTCATCACAATGACAACAGTTAGCAATATCAGCGAGCTCCAACAACGTAGTGAGGAGCTCCAGTCGCAAGGCTACGAGGCCGTTCTGCCTGGCGCGTTCTGTGCGCCCAAGCAGGGAGGCAACGTGTTTTCGTGGGGCGAGTACGTTCACCAGAAACTCACGGCTTCGGCCACCATGACCGGAGCGGAAGGCAATGCGGCAAGACGGGAGATCTCCGCCGTATTCGGTTCGTCGGGCGGCGAGAACAAAGCCAAGCCCGAAGGTGTGGGTACGCCTGGACTGGGATTTATGGAGTGGGGCGTGGGCAACCGACTGCCCAACCTCGTGTATCTGCTTTCCAAAATGTCGCCCTTTCCGGCAGCGGGAGTGGATTTCGTGAAGAAGATTCTCGTTGGTCGCGGACCATGTGCCAAGTATCACTATACGCAGTACGTTGGTGGCAACATCACCGAGAAGTCTATCCCCTTCCCCTCGGCTGGCACTCTGCTCCGCGGACAGATAGCCGACCTCAAGGCTAAGGAAGACCAACTCTCACAATCGGATAACCAACTCTCACAATTGGATAATCAATTCTTAAAATCGGAGACCAATTCTGAGAGTGAAGACAGCGAAGAGATGAAGTCACTCAAGGCAGCACTGGCAGAATGGGAACGCACCAATGAGGAGCTGCAAGAGTTTATCGAGAACAACGGCCTCATGCGCACCTATCTTGAGATGGCAGGCGATATGTCGCTCATGTCGCAATGCTTCTGCGAGCTGCAGCTCAACCAACGTCAGTTGGACGAGAACGGCCGACCCGTGCCCACATCACAGTGGAACCCGAAGATTGTCGGCATAAAACCTCGCTCGGTGTTCACCACCCGACTGGAACGCATGGACAGTCAGTATCGCATCAACTATGCCTACCTCTCTAACCAGTGGCTCGACTCCACCCAGACGCTCACCGAAGCCGACCGTCGCATTGCTGCCGTGCCTTATCTCGCAGCCGACACAGCCGTCTCAGACCTCAAACGCCATGTGCGCGAGGCACGTCAGCAACGTGTGAGCCGCAAGAACCGCCCCACACGCTTCATCATGTCGCCGCGCGACTTCGGAGGTCCCTACTATGCCGATGCCCTTTGGCACAGCATCTTTGCCGGAAGCATCTTTGAGTATGCCTTCACCATTGTTGACGATCGTCTCACTCGTAAGCGCAACAGCAATATTATCGGTCGCGTTATTTACATCCATCAGGAATACCTCAAGCAGCTCTACACTCAGCAGGGCGAGAACAAGAGCAAGACGATGGCACAGATACAGCAGGAGGTGTTCACTGACATCAATCGTTGGCTGTCTAATCCCGACAACGCAGGTCAGGCTCTTATCTCTGCCGTGTTCACTGGCTTGGACGGCAAGGAGCACAAGGCTTGGGAGATTGTGGAGATTGAGAGCAAAGCCAACTCGCAAGCGCAAGCCGAGAAGACCGAGCTTCAGGAAATATCATCTATCATCTTCTTTGCCATGGGTTTGGACTCGAAGCTCATCGGCAACACCCCAGGCGACGCTACATCATCGGGTGGCACCGACCTCCGCGAGCGTTTCCTCGTAAAGCAAATCCAGTTTGCCCCATTGCAGCAGCTCATGCTCCGTCCGTTGGAGGTGATAAGCAAATTCAATGATTGGGACCCGCACCTGGTGTGGCAGATTGACCGCGAAGTGCTCACCACACTGGATAACTCGAAAACGGGGGTGACGATGCAGGAATAGTAACGAACAAATGATATAGAGCATGATAGAACTGAATAAGATATATAATGAAGACTGCCTCGAAGGAATGAAAAGGATTCCGGACGGGAGCGTGGATTGCATTGTGTGCGATTTGCCGTATGGCACGACAGTATGCAAATGGGATTCCATTATTCCGTTTGAACCCTTATGGGAACAATATCTACGAGTAGCAAAAGAAAATGCGGCTATAGTGTTGTTTTCCGGAGAACCTTTTACGAGTAAACTGATTTTGTCAAACATTAAATTATATCGTCAGAAACTTACATGGTTGAAAACAAGGCCAACCAATGTGATGAACGCAAAGAAACAGTTTATGAATTGGACTGAAGATATTTGCGTGTTCTATCGTTCTTTACCAACTTATAACCCTCAAATGAGAACGGACGGACAATTTTCTGGCAAGATAGTTCAACACTTGAATGAAAGCAGAAAAAATGGAGTTCACAATGGCTACCAGGAAAAAGAAGGATATATACATGAAGGAAATGGAGGTTTATTCTATCCAAAGACCGTTTTGGAATATTCTAATGCTCATCAGAGCCAAGAGAACCACTTCCACCCTACCCAAAAGCCTGTCGCTCTCATTCAGTATCTCATCCGCACTTACTCCAACGAGGGCGACACCATATTAGACAACTGTATGGGCAGCGGCACCACCGCCATTGCTTGTATAAAAGAGAAGCGCAACTTCATCGGCTTTGAGCTCAACAAGGAGTATTACGACAAGGCTTGCAAGCGCATCAAGTTGGAGCAAGCGCAACTCACGCTGTTCTGACAACTCAAAAATGGATAAATCCTAATCGGCTTGCCGATAATTCAAAATTCAAAAATCAAAATTCGCATGATACTATCAACTATCAAGGAACTACGGCTCCACATTCCCAGCAACGCCATCGACGAGATAAGTTCTCTTCAAGGCATACTCGACAACAGCGAGAAAGATTTTCTGCGCGACAAGTTGGGTGACTCGCTCTACCACCGATTATGCGAGTATTATCAGACCGTTTCGCCCGACGACTTCTATATGGCAGTCAGCAACGGCGAGCACACTCAGCAGCCCTGGATGCAACTCCTGCTTATGGCACAGCGCATGGTAACATACGATGCCATGTCGCGCTTCGCCTACACACAGGCTCTCTCTATCAACGGCACTGGCATCAACGTGGCTTCAAGTGACGACTACGGCACGGCATCCAAAGACCTGCTTGACAAGGGTGTGCAGGGCTATAAGCGCGAGGCAATGGTTTCGCTCAATCAGATGCTCGTAATGCTCGAAGGTTGGGCACGCAAAATGGCTACACCCGCAGCCATTGCCGAAGCCGACTCCACCGACCCACCGACCACCGAGCCAAAGGACGAGCAGCATAAGGCCATTGAGGAGATAAGCCTATTGTGGCAGGAGAGTCAGTACTACTACGCCCACCACGACCTCCTCATTGCTACATGTGCCGACCTTCAGCAATACCTCGACATCTACGAGAGTCGTGAGAAGTTCATCCGTCTTCTGCCCGACCTTCACTTCATTCAAGACGAATACATCAGTGAGGCTATTGGCAAAGACACGGTGCAGCGTCTGCTCCACACCGACAATCCCAACGACAAGCCTCTCCTTCGCAAGGTACGTCGCCTGATGGTGGCCCACCTCGAAGAGCGCACAACAATTCTCACTATTGACAAGGCACGCCGAGCCGCTGCCCACAACGAAGCCATCGCCTTACGCTCCTCGGTGCTCCGGCTCATGGAAATGCGCAAGGCAGCGGACGCTGCCAACACTACCCCCGACAATCCCTCAACCAACACCACCGACTCAACAAGCAAAGGCTACGAGAACAACCTGCCAGACAGCAAGATATTCGTGTCGCCACTGCTGTATTAGTATTTCCAAGGCTTATAAAGGCCCAGTAAGGCTCAGTAAGGCCCATTATAAAAGCAACATTATGGAAGAAATAATCCGCATTCTAACCCCTGCCCTTACCGCCCGTATGCTCACCTCCGATCAGCGTGAAGCCTTCGAGCGTGGTCTTACTCTTCTTGAGCAGAACCCACGGGCAATGTCGTTCGTAAAGGAGAGCCGACGTTTCCGCGACTATCATCGTCGTGTGCGCCAGCTCCTCACCTATCTGCAAACCATGCAGACCTCTTGCACAGAGATAAAGCGTCACGTCGGTCGCCCCACCAAGGAGGAACAGGCTCTCTATGCCGAGCAGCAGAAGGAGAAGGCTCTTGAGGAAGCGCGTCGCTCGCTCTTCCCCGACCTGCAACCCGACCTCACCTTGCAGCCTCTCACCTACGGCGGCATCGTGGCCAACCCCAACGGCGAGACCATAGCGTCCACCATGCCCAACCTCATGCAGCTCCGACCGTTCCTCTCCGTCAGACTGCAAGAGCAAGTCAACACCGTGCGCTCCTTGCGCAACGAGATGGCAGCAAAGTCTGAGCAAGCCAAGACCATGGTCGAAGCCAATGAGAAGGCTGGCAGACCTATCTACACGGAAGAAGAGATTGCCCTTCTCGCCACCCGTGCCGTAAAGATAGAAAGCGACATCCTCCCTCGTATCTACATCAACGTAGACCGTGAGATTGGCGAGGCATACCTTCGCCTATCCCCACGCACCGGCGACCCCGAATACATCGCCCGAATAGAGCAGGCGTGCAACGTCCCACCGCAGAACTTACGCGCCCAGTTCCGTCCTTTTTATGACAAGGCACTCGCCCGTGACCCTCTCTTCGCCCAGTCGGTAGCCGACAAGATAGCCAACGACCGCCCCGAGGTGAAAGCCGCTCGTGACGCAGCAGCCAAACACAAAGCCGAAGCCGACGCTCTCATCAAGTACATTTTGCGAAAGGACAAGCCTTCGACCCAAACCCGTGCAAAAGGCCTTGCCGACCGCATCGCCCAACTCCGCAAAGACTACGCCGACATTGTGACCGAAGACGAACTGAAAGGCTACGAGGCTATTCTTGAGAAAGTAAAAGAAGAAATGAAATGACACCATTCGAGATATTAAAGACTATTTGCACCCATGCCTGCCACGACCGCCACGCTTGCGCCGAGGGCTATTGTGCCATGCTCGCCACCGAAAATATCAGTCAGCTCATGGCTGTGTGGCGTAATAACTGGGAAGACCTCGTAGAGAGCAAGTATGCCGACATCATCAACGAGCAGTTTCCTGCCATCTATCCTTCATTGAAGGAAGAAATGAACGCCGCCGGCATCTACGTCAACGAATGTCCGAAGACAGCACCAGAGTTTGTGTTTGTCCTCGTTACTGACTATGACACTATCGTTGACATCAACGACTATGCCCGCTGCTACATCTTGGGCAAAGCCTACGTCCGTGCATGGGATCACAGTCAGTTGTATAGCGACCGTTGCGACCAAGCCCTAATCGAAATCCACGACCATGCCTATGGCCATGTGAGCAAAGGTTGGGTTGCAGCCTACACAGCTGCCCGACTATGGACCACCGCCGATGCCGTGCTCAATGGCAGCGTGACGTGCGAGGCACACGGAGGCACAGTTAGAGCTCGCTCCTACCGCAAGCTCGAAGCCTACGGTGACACAAAGGTATATGCCGCATCAGAACGAAACATCACACTCTACGGCAACGCCAAAATAATAGTATAACACTTAAAGCCCAGCAAGGCTCAGTAAGGCTTATTAAAAAAATCAACATGAACAGCAAACTAACCATTCTTGCCGACGGCAAGCCCCTCGCCCTGAAGGAAGACGCATCCATCAGCATCGAGTTGAGCAATCCCTTGTTCAACGACGTTGATATGTTCTCCTATCCCGTAGAGCTGCCCTTGGAAGGCAACCGTCATTTCTTGAAGAACGTGGATGATGTCAGCTCCGACATTCGCCCCGTCAGCTACGAGCACACACCTATGCAGATCGTCGCCGACGGCGTACCCTTCGCCTCCGGCACAGCCATCATCCAGGAAGATGAACGCTTAGAAGACTCACTCTCACTCAACATCGACGCATCCACACAGTCATTCTCCGACCTCATTAGCGACCTCAAGTGCAACGAGGTGCCTATACCTTCTAAATATAAGGACCAGCTCTTGATAGGCGAGAAGATTGATGAAGTGAATGTTAGCGTGTCGTATAACACTGAGGTGGTTATTAAATACGAAGGTAAGAAAGGTAACAAGAAGTATGGTTCGGTGGGCAAATCTGGCACTCACGCTACCTTCTCTCCCCAGGCCCTCGGTTTCTCTTATCCTGCTCAGTGCAAGGAGGCAGGCGACAAGCACGCGGCTGTATTGAAGAAGATATACACCTATCCGAACAGTAACGAAGTGAATGTGCCCGACGTTCTTACGTCATACATCAACGTGAGCGACCCCTACCCCATCAAGCCGTTCTGCAATGCCCGTGTGTGCTACAAGCATTACGATCTTGCCGAAGACGGCTCAACGTCAGACAAGGTTGTAGAGTCTATCGACACCCGTAAAGGAGAGGATGATAAAAATACGAGCGAAAAGGAAATGTACGAAGACCGTGGTCCTATCTGGGTATTGGATGCCGACCGTCCGCAGTCGGGCATCTGCTTCTACGTGTTGTTCTTTCTCGACTGCCTCTTCGAGCACCTTGGCGTGCAGTTCGACAATTCGGCTCTTACAGCCATCGGCGACATGAACCGCCTCTGCTTCTTCACCACAAAATGCTCCTACGACATCGAGCCGTTGTATTATGGCGAGAAGTACAAGGAGGAAGACGAAGCCGTGAAAGCCGGATTGAAAACCACGGACGATATTAAGGTCGGCTTTTTCCAGAAGCAAGCTAACAGCGAAAAGGAGGTAAAAAATCTTTTTGAAGATGTAAATATATGGCTCAGTTCGCGCGGTTGTGGCGGTCAGCTCAAACTCGAAAATCCCAAAGACAAGAGCGTGCAGGAGGTCAGATACCGTGAGGTTACGTATAAGGTGGTAGAGAAGAAGTACGAAGGTGGCTTCTACAACCAAGGTGTTTTCAAGGCCACCGAAGTGGTAGCTGTGGAAGGCGACTGGGTAACTGAACGTGTAGGCGAGAACAAAATTGCAAGCATCACTTGCAAGAGTACCATCGATTCGGCGCAGATGAGTGCAAGTATCTTCCGTATGTATGCCAACGGCAAAAACTTCCCTGCCGAGTCGGTGTCAGATGTTATCGACTCGCTTGAACAGCAGTTCGGCATAAAGTTTCATTATGACTACGAACAGAAAAAGGTTACGGCTTATCTCATTCGTGACGTGTTCCGCAAGCAGAATCCCGACCCTCGCCCCCTCCATGCCGAAGTGCTCTCTATGGTACCCATGACGGAGAAGATAACCGGTGTGCGTGCCGGATATGCAGCCGAAAGCGAAGCCAAAGAGCAAAAGGACAACGTGAAGAACAAAGTGAAGGACTACAACACCGATTACGACTACATCGAATATCCCAAGAACCGCACCGTGACAAGTCTTACATATAAGGATATTATTCATCGTGTGCAAAATGGCGAAATGAGCGTGTTCATAGACCTTCAGACGGGCAATAAGTATCGTGTGAAGATTGACAAGGATTTTACCAATGCTGGCGATATGAAGCCGCGACTGTTTGAGGTGGGAGCCATGAAGGGAGTGGAAACAGGCGATTGTTCTACGCTCAACGAAGACTACATCATAGAGTTCAAGTCATCGTTTGTTCCTGTCGGAATGGTGGATGCCAACTACCGTAAAGCTCTATCATCAACATCGGGCAGCACGTGCGTTAGCGATGACCCAAAGCAGCCAACCGAAGTAGGTAAGGAACATAAAGGTAAAGAGGTTGGAGGATTGAACGAGTCTTACGCCAAGACCCAGATGGCAGCTCTCATCGACGAGGATATGGAGCATGAGTTTGTGAAGCAATACATCAAGAACCCCATGTCGTCAATGGTTGCCGACTTCTACGTTACCGAAGAACTCTCGCTGCGTGAGAGCTATGATCCGTCGTCTACCGATGACGGCAACTCGCCCCTTCAGTCATACGACTGGGGCTTGTCTGTGGCTATCATGCGAGGTGGCGGCATCGACGCGACACACGAAGCCTACGGCTATAACTATGACGGATTCGGCAACTCGAAGTGGCGCACAAAGGCTGGCGACTATGCCCTTACTACCGACTCCATCGACCCATACGGCAACGAGTACGACTACAACGGCGTTGAGTCGGGCATCGGCAACGAGGAACGCTTCTCCTTGAAGCCACGTGCTTGGGTGCAGCCCGAATGGGCAGACGCTCCACTCGTAGTAAACACTCCATCGGTAAAGAACCGAGGCTACGTAGACGTGTTCCTCGTCGATTACATCTACTTCCTCCTTCACCGTAAGAAGTATTACGTCAAGTGCCTCGCCTCCGTAGCGCAGATAGCCGACATTCAGAACCACTGGAAAGAGTGGTGGACCATTGACGGCAAGAAATGCCTAATCAACAAGGTAAATGCCGACGTGACGGCGAAGGAAGGAATGGGAGAAGTAGAAATGGAAATCTACAGCATTTAACTAATAAATAATAATTACCAATTAATAATTAAAGCAATGGCAAGTTATTTAAAATTACTATCCGGTTCGGTGTTTAATGGTAATCCTATCTCTTTTATTGTTAAACCTATTAATTTAAAAAAAACGCCCTCTTTCCATCGTATGATATTCGAGATAAAATGCGGTATAAGCGAAGGAAACTATGAAACCATAAAGATGTCGGAACCTATAGTCAGCGAAAAAGTTAGAAATGTTGTGGTTGATATTTCCTCTGCTCTACGTTCTTTTCGCGATTCGTATATTTACAAGTCCGAACCTGGTGTAATGCCCGTAGTGAAGTTCAACGTGTCGGCATACGACGAGTATATGCTTGATGGTGAAGTATATAAGACATCACCGGTGTCTTACTTGTCCGGAGACGATGTAAAGCAGACTCTATTCGGAGGCTTCTCCGATTACGACCGACTCACGGCCACAAACGACACAATGCCCGTTAGCCGCATGACACGCAAGCCCACGACCATACCGCAGTTGGCATGTGTAGGCGAAACTATCATCTACGTAGCTCCCTACTCGCCTGCCATCGACTTCACCACAGCCACATGGGATGCGCCCGAAGCCAAGGCTTTCACGATAACCAACGAAGGACGACAAACCATTGGCGACATCAGCGTTTATGCCATGCCGCAGGCAGAAGCTGTCCGTCGCACGGAGTTCCGCTTCATCAATTCGTTCGGTGTATTGGAGAGCGTCAGTGTACCGAGAGTATATAGCAAGAAGCTCAGTATTACAACCAACAACTACACCCTGACACAAAAAGAATCCCTGCGCTCGATCTCACGTGCAACAACCCGCAAGCAGAATAATCAGGAGGAATGGAACTTTCAGACTGACCCTCTCGATGAAGCATGGCTCGCATGGTATCTGCATGAGTTCCTGATGACAGAACACGCATGGATAAACATCAACGGCAAGTTTCTGCCTTGCACCATCACAGCCGACGACGAAATCTCTTTTGATGATAAGACAAAAGAAGGTGTACACAGCGTGTCGTTTACGGCGAAACTCGACTTCCGAGGAAGTACCATCATTTGAGTTTTGAATTAGGAACCGGTCGGCTTGCAGTTGGCTTGCGACCTCAAGAGACGCACGTGCCCTTGGGGTCGTTTGCGTATGTCCGTATGAATAGAGCGTTTTATGCTAAATTCGTAACAGAAAAATCAACATAATATATGACACAAGCAACAACCAAAGACTATTGGATTTCGTCTACGGCACTTCATATCGAGCTGAATGCCCTTGGTTATCCCGATTATGTTCAGGCATCGTGCGTCAGCGGTGCCCAGATTCTTGTGTACGTCAAGGACATCATCGGCTATGATGCCGGCCACAATTATCGCCGTTGGCCGTTGCAGGCTTCGCCTACTGTGTTCAACTCGCACACCGAAAAATACGTCTATGCCGCCATACCGCGCAGTTTAAGTTCTGCGGCTTCGGCATGGATTGTGTTTCCGTCTGAGCAGATTGACATCTACGGCAAGAACGCGAACGCCGAACAGATTGGTGATGAGAAGTACTACTACATCTTCCTGCAAGGCAAGATAACGTCGTCAGGCGACAACGGCACCATAGCCCGCGATTGGGACACACGTTGTTTTTGGGGTTATCTGTCTTCCGACGAAGCCATATCCGCCATTGGAACTGAAAGCGAGTGGTACCACTATTCGCAGACCGACAGTATTGTAACGTTTCTCAAAAAACTAACAATGAAACCTGGCACGTGGTTCCGCGAGTTATTTGCAAAGGCTGTAACTATTGTGACCGGCGGCAGCATTGCGTTTGAAGGGAAAGCGGGGGCTATATCTGGAATTACCAACACAAAAACCCCTCTTGATTCGGAGACCGATATTGTCACACCTAAATATCTTGACGATAATGCTTTGTCGAGTGTGCACGACGATGAAGCAAAAGGTGTTATCAGTTTTCTAAGTGGTATAAAATTTATTTCTAATAATAAAATTCACAAGATAACCCCCGACGGCATCGCTACCCTTAAAGAGATTGTGTCGGCTGCGTTCCGTTCGGGTGCGCTCGGCTCTGGCTTTAAGCTTGGTGATTATAACGGAAGTGGTGATAGTTACTTGGAGGTAGACCGCCTGCTTGTGCGCAAGGCTGCGGAGTTCGTAAGGCTCGTAATCCGAGAGCTTCAAAGCGTAGGTGGTGAGATTGTTCTGTCGCCTGCTGCCATGAAGATTAGCAATGTGGTCTATTTTGAGAGGGGTGTGTATCTTCCCGAATATGAAGCTCTTCCTCTGCGCTACAATGTTTACCGCTGCTACTTCTCACAGAAGAAAGGCGACCAGGAGATAGAAAACCAGTTCGTCGAGGGCGACCTTGTGCGCTGTCAGACGTTCAACGTCAAGGAGGGCGTGAATGAGAACGTGAAGAACAGATACTACTGGCGCAAGGTGTACAAGGTAGGCAAAGATTTCATTGATGTGCTTGCTGATTTCTGCGATACTGGTAGCGATATTCCGCAGGCAGGTGACGAGCTTGTACAGATGGGCAACGTCTCTGACACAGCTCGCCAGTCGGTCGTTGTTCTATCGGCATACGGAGCGGATGCACCATCATTAAAGATGTACGAAGGCGTAGATAGCTACTCGTTAGAAAACAAGGAGGTCTTTGTCCTATCGCGTTCCGAGATGTTCGCCATAGCCGATAAGTTTAGGTTCGTTACGCGCAAGGCTAATGGCGAGATAGAAAGCACGCAGTCGTTTGCGGAGCTTGTGATGTCCGTGGATGGGCTCAGAACAACGGTCAAAAGAAACAAAGAAGAGCTTGACGACGAGATAAAAAGCACGCAGTCGCAGATAACACAGACCGCAAATGATATAAGAACAGAGGTTAGGAGAGACTACTCTACCAAGAAGGATGTAAACGACCAAATAGCAACTGTTAGCTCTTCTATAACACAGACCGCTACACAGATAGCGATGAAGGTGGGCTACACTCTTGCCGAGCGACGTAACCTGCTCGTCGGCTCGTTGTTCCGCAAGCAAGGCGAGGGTTTCTTTCTTCTGCGCTCTAAGATATATCGCACGTCGGCGCATGAGGGTGCTAATGTGATATTCGCACCAGAAGCTAAAGCAGGCGGTGTGCAATGGGGTGGAGCGGCGAACTCTCACAACATACACGTCACCAAGGGCAAGACGTACACGCTGGCTTTCTGGGCTCGCACGAAGTCAGCAAAAGTGGAAATTGTGGGCGAGGCGATATGGCACAGCTCGGCAACCGACACGTCGCGACCAGGTGGATATACCGGTCCTAACGGCAGTGCGAATTTAGGTGTAGTAACGATAACGCCAAGCAACGGCTGGTATCTGTATCAGAAGACGTTTACCGTTGCAGCGAACGCTCCTTATGAGTGGATTTCCGTGGCGTGTCTAAAGGCTTACGCATCTACTGCGAGTCAGCAGGTGTACATCGCCCACCCTATCCTCATAGAGGGTACGGCGGAGGAATTTGTGTGTTGGAGCGCATCGCCTGACGACTACGACTACATCGGGGGCAATCTTCTCGACAACACGCGCACGTTCGCCAAATCCGGCAATCTGATGCGCTTGGATGCCTCGGTAGTCACTAACGAGTCGTACAACAATGGATGCTCGGTAATATATGCCAACGCTGCTTCCAAATACATTGAGATGGCGCAGTGGAACGTTAGCTCTATCATCAAGAAAGGTGAGGACTATATGTTCTCGTTTGTGGCAAAAGGTAGTGGCAGCATCGACGCATACATGTGGAGTGATCCTAATCTAAGCATATTCGCCGAAGACAGCGAGCGCGATACAACGACAAGCAACGCCGACGGAGGTCGTCGCTTCTCTCTCACAAGCGAGTGGAAGCGTTATTGGGTACACTGGCGTTCGGAGGGCACTGGCATACCTAATTATATCCTCATCCGTTGTCTGCAAGGCAGTAAGGCGTGGGTGACAATGCCGAAGTTGGAGGTCGGTGCAACGCCTACCGATTGGATAGAGGGCAAGAGCGGTTTTATCGAAGACAGTGGTATTGCTGCAAAGATACTGCGCACTGGCTTCGACATCGAGAACGGCAAGATAACGGCAACTGCGGACAAGTTCGAGATACGCAACAATAGCGGCGAGACAACCGCGAGCGTGAATAAGGACGGCTTGCTGGAGGTTGGCGCAGGAATATTCTCGGGGCTTATCCGCAAAAAAATAACGGAGATTACCCCTGAAAACCTAAAGGAGTACGTTATAGACGTGCCGGCACTGGCTCTCGGAAATATCCAGATTGACTTCGAGAAGACAGGTAGCTTTGTGACGTTTACGGGTAACATAAAGGCGATGACTAAGGCTGATGTTGTTATTGTTCCACCTTTCTACATGCCCAACCATACAAACTGGGGCAAACTGAGCACAAAGACGGTTTACGAGGCTATGGCGTATGTCGGACAGACCATTATTGTTGTCAATGATAGTGATACAGAAATGACTACAATCGGATATACGAGTATGAATTTCGACCATGCCAGCAAATATTTTGGCAGAGGGCAAGGCGCGATGATGACCTGCGTTGTCAATAAAGGTCAGAATAGTTGCACTGTGGTATGGAACGGCAGACAGTTACCGTTTAAAAATCCTGCACTTGAAAGCGAATCCGACCCGACAAGTACTGCTGACGAGCCTATAACCACAACAGAAGAAGAACAATCAAAAGAATAAGATATGAAGAAAATAGTTAGAGGCAACGATTTTACGTTGCGCATATCCGTAAAAAAGATAGTCAATGGTGAACAGGTATCGTTCCCGTTGACCGATTGCACCGACATCGCGGTGCACGTCGTTAGCAAGTACAAGCGTACCGCACTCCCCTTTTCTATCGACAAGGAGTCTAATGATGTGCTCTTGGCTGACGTTGACGGCACAACACTGTCGTTAGGCACATACGCCTTGGAGGTGACGGGCGTATCGGAGGGTGCCAACTGGAGAAGCTATGAGTATGAGCAGTTCGCTATCGTGGACAACAACGCAAGCAGCGACACCGTGTTTGAGGACAATACAGCCGATGGTAACACCAACATTGAGGGCGATAACGGAGATAATGCCAACAAGGGCTGCATGGACGTAAAGATTGAGGGCTTTGCCGTAGACACCGCACTTGTTGTCCTTCCTCCCGTGTCCGCAAGAGCGACCATCATCGAGCTTATCGCCAATGCCGACGCTGCCATTGCTGCGGTAAGAGAAACGGAAGCAGCCGTCAAGGCAAGCGAGGGTGTACGTGTGGAGAGTGAAACACTCCGCAAAAGCGCAGAAGAGCAGCGTGCGGAGAGTGAAGCTACACGCCAGACAGCGGAGACACAGCGCACGGAGAGCGAAAATGAACGTGTAGCCAACGAGGAAGCGCGAAAAGCCAACGAAGAAGCACGTGTAGCAGCCGAGGAACAGAGAGCAACTACTTTTACGGAGCTTTCGGCGGCTGCAAATGCTGCGGTTGGCAAGGCCGACGAAGCCATAAAAGCTGTTGATGCTGCGATAGAAAAGGCAAACACCGCAGAGAACGAGCGTGCCGAAGCCGAGAGACAGCGCACAGAAGCAGAGGCTACACGCAGTCGCGAGGAGGGCATCCGCCAGGAGTCGGAAACCGAGCGTGTACGACAGGAAACAGCGAGAGAAACTGCGGAGACAACTCGTCAGAACGCAGAGGTGGAGCGAGAAAAGGCTGATGTCGAGCGTGAGAGACGTGTGTCCGAAGCAATATCTAACACGTCTTCTGCTGCAAAAACCGCCGCTGATGCAGCAGCCGTGGCAATGGAGACAGCCAAGCAGGGTATGAATGTGATTACAGAAGCGGAGAGGGTAAACGCAGAACTAAAGGGCAACGTGCTGACGGTGACGGACAGGACGGGTGAGGTGAAGACTCTCGACCTGATGGATCAGGAGGAGGCGAGTAATACGAAGGCGGATATTGCCCGTATCAAGGAGAGCATGGGCATATATTCTGACAAACCAAATATCACGCTAACGGCAAAGGAGAACAATGTGGCTATCTCTGCTGACGGAGTGAAGGTGAGCAAGAAGGGTTGGGCTATTGCGGAATTTACGGCAGAACTTGGTAATATCTATCTTTTTAATCCTGGTGAAACATCGTCTGACGTGTGCGTGTTTGCGGAGTATATAGACAAGGTGGAAACAAGAGCCATTGACTATGCCTATATGTATGACGAGAGCGGACGTGTGCTGACCGCAAAGGCTACATACAACGGCAAGACCTACACATATACATACGACTATTCATCATCAATCACGACCATTACAGACCAAGACGGAAATAACGTATCATCCTTGCCAAGTGTCTATACCACTAAGGTCGGAGCATATAACCCTATGACAATCCTTAATACTGATGCAGAGTTACCGTAGGATGGTTATTGCCGTTTTGTTTCAAACTTCACTACGGCATCGGCTATCAAGATTGTGGTATCTTATAAGTTTTCGTCTGCCGACTTGACTATGAAGGTGGTGAGGGACGGAAGTACGGCTAATATGTGCTCACAGTTGGCGAAGATAAACAAAAAGGTGGATGAGGTAAGCGAGAAAGTGTCAAATAGAAGGAACAACCTATCTATACGTACCAAAGCGTATGGTACTGTAATAGTCGTTGATGGGAAAAAATATACTCTTGATGGGAAAAAGACTTATTCTTTCCCCGACTTCCACACTTATCAGATAGAAAAAAATAAGCTATATATAATCAGGATTGATATAGATATATTTTCACGTCAAGTAGCCGATTTTAGTTATAACTTCAATGGTTTTTGGTCTCTTAGCTCTTTAAATGTGAAGTGTTGGGACACAAGCAATGTGGCAGACATAACAAATATGTTCGGAGATGATTCTTCTTTAAACCATCTTGACGTTAGTGGCTGGGATACAAGCAAGATTACAGGCATGGCAGGCTTTTGTCAAAACGCCTCTGTAACTGAACTTGACGTTAGTGGTTGGGATACAAGCAAGGTGATAAGCTTGCGACATTTTGCTGCCAATTCCAAAATCACCTCTCTTGACGTTAGTGGTTGGGACACAAGCAATGTGACAGACATAGCTAATTTTTGTGGCGGCACCAAAATCACCTCTCTTGACGTTAGTGGTTGGGATACAAGCAAGGTGACAGACATGGCAGGCTTTTGTCAAAACGCCTCTGTTCTTACCACGCTTACCTTTGGCGAAGATTTCGGCAAAATGACAGACAAATGCGGTACACTTAATTTATCTACGTTATCAGCATGGAAGAACAATAGCGTGAAGTCTCTGCTCACCTTGTATGACCGCAAAGCGAACGGCATGGGAGTGATAACAATAAAACTCCACGCAAACGCTAAGGCAAAACTCGGTGAGGATGGAATAGCGCTGCTCACGGCAAAGGGATATACTATAGCATAGTTTAGACTTTAGAATTAAAAATATAATACAATGAGAAAGATTACAGCATCAGAAGGAAAGTATTTCACACAGAAGAATATCGAGAATGAGGGTGGCAGAACGTTTGCCATAACGCTTTATCTTGCGGACAACGACTCTGCCGACAACTGGCGAGAGGCAACGCAGGAGGAATATTACGCTTGGCAGAAGAAGATGGAAGATGACTTTGAGAAGCAGAGTTTGTCTGATGGCAGCGAGGTAAAATAAAATACTAACATAACGCGCTTTGCGCAGTTGAAGATAGAGGTGTAGCATGGTGACATTAGCTATCATTATACTCCTCGATCTTGCGCTGTACGTTTTCAGCTGCTGCGCAATACTCAATATCGTAACAACATTATTCATTTAAATCTACAATCATGGAAGTAAAAGTAAGACGAATAGCAAGAAAGGAGGCGTACACAATAGGCAAGATGTACGTCAACGGCGAGTATGTCTGCGACACGCTCGAAGACAAAGACAGAGGTCTGACTTCTAATATGTCGGTTGCGCAGATATGCGGAGTTAAAATCAAGGGCGAAACCGCCATACCTACAGGCAGATACCTCGTCGATATGAAGACGGTATCGCCACGCTTCGGAGGTCGGGCACAGTATCAGTTCTGCAAAGGTAGACTGCCAAGGTTGTGCAATACGCCTGGCTATCAGGGTGTGCTGATACACATCGGCAACACGGCGAAGGACACGGAGGGCTGCATCCTCGTCGGCGAGAATAAGGAGAGGGGCAAGGTGCTCAACTCAACGGCGGCGTTCCGCAAGGTGTACGCGAAGTTGAAGGCTGCTGACGAGAGAGCAGAACAGATTTGGATGACAATAGAATAGAACGAAAACACATGAACATAAGAGTAATACTGATGCTGCTGAACTGCATCATATTGGGAGCAACAACGCTCTTTATTTTCTACAAGGCAGCGCAGCTCGATATGGTCGATGATGGCTACGACGAGATTAAGCGAAACCGACAAGGCGCAATCGGTTGGTTTGTGGCTTCGGTGTTTGTAGGCATTCTCGCGCTGCCCGTAATGGTGCTGCGTGAGGTTTATCAATGGAAGCGGTATAAGCTACCGGGTATTGAGTGGGACGATATTTGTCGCTACGGCTTTACTATTGTCATCGGCTCTATGCTGCACGTACTTCTGCTTGTGGTGGTTACGCCATCTTCTTGTTGATAGCAAAAGTAAAAGAGCTAAATCAAAAAACCGCTTCCATCCTCGCAGACAGAAGCGGTCCAACTTTTGTTATACTTTACAGAAGTATGGCTATGAGCCATATTCGTGACTGCAAAGGTACAATATTTTTTTGTTTTTACATCGGATTTTGCTGATTTTAGTTCACTAACATAGGACCCGTGTCGCGGCCTGTAAACGATATATTGATATTGCGAGCATAGTCTCCGTTCTTTTCCGTCATTTCGTCAACGTGTAGCTTCACGCGGAACGTCTTTTTCCCATATTCGTCGCCTTTATCAAGAGTCCTTATCTCTGCCCAGGCACCTTTTACGGGCTGTTTGTTGTCCCAAGTGCTTAGTTCGTGCTTCTTGTATTCGGGTTGCCATTGCTCCTTCCATCCCCACACCGAACCGCCGACCTGCTCTATCTCGTAACGACCGTCGTACATGTCGTCAGCAGGGGCATTGTAGACGAGAAAACTGATAGTGTAGTAGTCGGTCTTGTAATTGCCCACCTGCGGGTCGCTTTGAAGTCCGAACGATCCCGTACCGCTATTGTTATGGGAATAAGACAACTGATGCACAGGCTTCTCTTTGAGAATTTTTGCATACGGCGATTCAACCGGCTCATACTTCGGCTCCTCGTTGTCGTCGCGGCTGCAACTGCTCATACTCACACATGCTGTCGTCATCATCGTCAACAGCAGCATCATTCTAAAGATTTTCTTCATACATTAATATTTTTATACGTTAGTACTTTCGTAGGTTTCTGGTTTTGAAATAATAGATGTAGGGTCGGTCGTAGGCTATTCTTCGGGCAGCAGCACTACACCAACACGGACCTTTACGCCACAATGAGGGCAGAAGGTGGAGGTATTGACTATTTGCTGTGCGTCGGGGAGCTGAATAGCGGCATTTTTAATGCCGTGAGTTTCCGTATCTGTTGAATCGGAATCTTTTTCCCCCTCTTTCTCTTTGTTGAATAAAAGAACTTTTTCCTTAGCATCGTCCGAATCACCTATTGGATAGAATAAATCAGTGATGTCGCAATCCAGTTTCTCGCAAAGGTCTTCCAAACGTTTTATTGTAGGGTTGCCTTTGATGTAATTCTGAATGATGTTCTGCGTCTTTAGGTCGAACTTCTGACAGAAAGACGTAATGGTGTAACCGCGCTCTGTTATGGCGCGACGGATGTCGATTTTTGTTCTCATGTATATATACGTGTTGTTTTGATTGCAAAATTAATACATATATTTGTATTTTGCAAATTGTTTCAAGAATAATTATTACATATATTTATTTTGTTTTGAAATAGTATAGTTTTATCAGTTTACAGTGTTTTTTATGTATTATTGGTAAAAAAGAGGAATATATAATCTTTTATCCTGTCTAAATTATTTCTTTTCCCCTGTAAATAGTTAATTATCAATATTTTAGATTACATACCAACCTATAAAAGCTATCCCAAGAGGGACACCTAAATAATTGATAATTAGAGCAATCATATCCATCAATCTCGCCTTGCAACTTCGATTCACAAGCGAGACCCCCGCCGCACTGAGGAGCCTTGCGTGTGTCCTCGTTGGTGTCCTTTGCATATATGCCACCGAGGACACCTCCACCGAGGACACCTCCACCGAGGACACCACCGACGAGGACACCACCACCGAGGACACCACCGACGAGGACACCACCACCGAGGACACCTCCACCGAGGACACCTCCACCGAGGACACCACCACCGAGGACACCTCCACCGAGGACACCTCCACCGAGGACACCTCCACCGAGGACACCTCCACAGAGGACACCACCACCGAGGACACCACAGACGAGGACACCACAGACGAGGACACCACAGACGAGGACACCACCGACGAGGACACCACAGAGGACACCACAGACGAGGACACCACAGACGAGAACACTACCACCTTAACGATTTCTATATATAAGGTATTATATATATTTGTAAACAAGTGCAAATAAGTTGTATATATTTGTTTAAAGGTGTTAAATATAAATATATCTAATATTTTTTATCCAAAAAATTTGAATATATCAAATTTATATAATACCTTTGCATCCGTAAACAAAAACAAATAATTTTTAGAATCTGGTGGCAACAGTAATTCAGCATTTAAACATGAATAAACAAGAAACAAAAATGTTGGTAGCATTGGCAGCTATAGCAATAGCTAATAAAGACGGCTTTACGGTCAACGCTGCGAATTTACAGCCCGTCAAAAGTGGTTACGCCGTCGCTGTAGCTGAAACACAAAACTCTTTCGGTCTTGAGGGCCTTGTAAACGTTATAAAATACGTTGGCGAACACCCGGAAATAAACGCCTTTGGCGGTTGGTATAATAACAAAAATAATATGTATTATTTTGATGCTACCGTAATCGTAGAGGATTTGGCGGCCGCCATCGAGCTAGGACGTATGCACAAACAAATAGCGATTTATGATCTTGCAAATAATTTGCCGATCGAATTGTAAATAATAACCAGGGACCGGCGGCGCCGGTCCCTAAACAATAACAAAAATACTTATATTATGATTTATAACAAAAAAATAAATGGCGTTAAATTTACTTTTGTGTGTGAATGCTGGAATACTTCTACAAGTTGGGGCCACAAAGTAACATTATATCGAAATGAGAATGTAATTATAGGTAGTGTTAAAATACGCTATTATAACAGAACATGGGAGCGATACCAATTTCAAAGTGCGATAAAAAATGTTATTTTTGAAACTATTGAAAGGATTACAGGTGAAGCAAAAGCGGTTTTTAAAAATTTGCATAATTACAAAATTTTGACAAAAAAACGTACTGCCGAATTTGTCCTATATCTCTCTTTAAATTCTGAATACAAATTATATAATGAACTTTTAAAAATGTTTTAACCGTTGGCGGGCTGCGAAATCGCAGCCCGTTTTTTTTGCTTTGATGCTCTTGTACGTGCTTGGATGCTCTTGTATGTGCTTGGATGCTCTTGTACGTGCTTGTGTGCTCTTGTATGTGCTTGGATGCTCTTGTATGTGCTTGGATGCTCTTGTATGTGC
>ERZ791805.121-NODE-121-length-53007-cov-13.231077_pt1 | contig 53007 bp, 49 predicted proteins | sample MGYA00510306_ERZ791805 | MGnify/ENA primary metagenome ERZ791805 (study PRJEB30046, sample SAMN00791990) | human gut metagenome | study: EMG produced TPA metagenomics assembly of the A metagenome-wide association study of gut microbiota in type 2... | reverse complement strand
TGCAACGAGGGAAGTTGTGCATGGGGGAGTACGACAAACCTACCTGAGTAGTTACAAGGAAGTGGTCGAAATAAGCCAAAGCGATAAGGATATCATTCAGGACCGCACCATTTTCGAAGATGCTTGTATCTTTGCGCCGAACCTTCATGGACAAGGATACATGTCCGACCGCGACTTCAACAACTATTCAGACCTCTTCGATACAATGATGACCCTCGTTAAACTTCCCGATCTCATGATTTACATCCGTTCTACGGTGCCTAATCTCATCAATCAGATTGGTAAGCGTGGACGTGAATGCGAGCAGACAATCCGCATCGATTACCTTACAGGATTGAACGAGCGCTACGAGCAATGGATTAAAGGATACAAAGGTAAACTCATCATTGTTGATGGCGACACCATGAAGTTCGAGTCGGATACAGAAGCCTTCCGCAGCATTACAGACAAGATTGATGCAATGCTCTTCGGACTTTTTAAATAGTCTTATACATTAGTGTCCCGATTTTAACGGGACACTAATGATTATAAATATAAACCTATAGTATTGGTTCCGTTAGCTATAAAACAGGAACAAGGGCAAAAAAGTTACTTTTGCCAGAGAAAACAGCCGCTTTTGTTGTGTCATGTTATTAAAAAATCTTAACTTTGCAGTCGATTTAGAATAACATTTAGGTTTAAAGGTTTTCAGGTATTATGATGATTAGACAGTTGGCAATCCTTTTCGGTTGCCTTGCCTTGGGTGAGCTTGTCATCTATCTCACCCACATTCCGCTTCCGTCAAGTATTCTCGGAATGTTGCTTTTGACTTTGCTTTTGAAGTTGAAGGTGATACGACTTGAGTGGGTGCGCAGTATTTCAGACTTCCTCGTTGGTAATATCGGTTTCTTCTTCGTTCCGCCAGGAGTTGCCATCATGCTCTATTTTGATATTATCAAGGCGCAGCTTCTGCCAATAGTTGTGTCTACGGTGGTGTCAACCATACTTGTGTTGGCTGTTACGGGTTGGGTACATCAGTTTTACGGTAAAGCAAAAGACAAATTGAAAGGATAGGGATATGGAATATTTTTCAAACGAGTTTTTTCTCATAGCACTCACGTTTGGCACATATTTTTTGGGTAAGCTACTGCGTCGTTGGACAGGTTGGGTGGTGATGAACCCTATACTCGTGTCGATATGCTGTCTTATAGTGTTTCTGAAGGTAACGGGCGTGAGTTATGAAACGTACAATCAGAGTGGAAAAATGATTGAATTCTGGCTGCGTCCGGCCGTTGTAGCACTCGGTGTGCCGCTCTATATGCAGCTTTCTACGATAAAAAAACAACTCACGCCGATACTTCTTTGTGAGTTTATCGGATGCGTAGTAGGTATAGTGTCTGTAGTGTATATCGCTAAAGCGATGGGAGCGTCGCGCGAAGTGATACTCTCGCTTGCATCGAAATCGGTAACTACGCCGATTGCAATGGAGGTGACAAAGAGTATAGGTGGTATTCCTCCGCTTACGGCAGCTGTAGTGGTTTGTGTTGGTTTGATGTGTGCCGTGTGTGGCTATCGCACGATGGGTTTTGCGCATGTGAAATCGCCCGTAGCACAAGGCTTATCTATGGGAACGGCAGCTCATGCTGTGGGTACGGCTACGGCGATGGAGAAGAGTCCAGTACACGGAGCATACGCTAGTCTCGGACTGACGCTTAATGGCATCCTTACATCGTTGCTCACGCCGTCTATAATCCCATTGCTGGGCGTGTAGACCGCTTGCGAATTATAAAAGTAGAAAGTATAAAATGTAAGAAGGGCGTGTCAAAAGCCAATAATCATAGGCTGCGAGCATCTGCATCGACCATTACGAGCATCTGCGTCGACCGTTACGTATGATGCTCAAGGTCATTTAGGCACACTCTTCTTGTTCTTTTGTCTGTTGCTGTCGGGTTATTCGTGATGGTAGCTCTCGCCCTTTATGATAGTGCAGGCGCGATATAGTTGCTCGGTGAATATCAGTCGCACCATTTGATGAGAGAATGTCATTCGTGAGAGTGAAATCATTTCGTCCGAACGTTTGTACACGGCATCGGAAAAACCATACGGTCCGCCGATGACGAAGATAAGTCGGCGGGCTGTCTGCTGCTTCTTCTGAAGCCATGCACCAATCTCCATACTTGTGCGCTCAGTTCCGTGCTCGTCGAGCAAAACAACCGTGTCAGACGGCTGTATGAGTCGCAGGATCTGTTCGCCTTCAGCCTGTTTCTGCTGGTCCTCGCTGAGGTTCTTCGTGTTCTTAAGGGCAGGGATGGTGGTTATGTTGAAAGGCATGTAGTGCGAGATGCGCTCCGTGTAGTCCTTAATGCCGTTTATGTAGAGTTTGTCGTTGGTCTTGCCGACAAGTATCAGCTCAGTCTTCATACTCCTCCTTTCTCTTGGGGTTCATAGGAAACCAGCCCTTCTTCACGCGTTGCTTCTGCTCGAACAACTCGCCTATGCTCCACAGGCAAGAAGCTCCGAGCACGCCAAGAATCGAAGAAGCTATGACATTAGCCATAAGCATGGAACCTACTATGAATGCGATGCCTGCAAGGAGGAAAATCCACCAAAGGCGGACACCGAAATAGTATTCTACTTTAATGACAATGGGGTGGAACAGTCCGATAACCAAGAACGTGCTGATAGCTATCGAAAGTCCCGTAAAATGTACATTCTCCATATTTTTATACGTGTTTTGATGCAAAATTATAAAAATTATTGAAGATGTGCGTGTTGTATGACAAAAAAGCGCCAAAAATATTTTGCAGGTCGGCTAAAAATAGGTAACTTTGCACCCGCTTAAAAGAATTAGCTTATCAAAAATAGTTTAATGAAGAATGACAAAATGAAAAACCAGTACCGCGTGAATGAGCAAATTCGCGTTCGGGAAGTACGTGTAGTAAGTGAAGGTGGTTCAACCGTTATGGCAACTCGCAGTGCTCTTGAAATGGCACGCGAACAAGGCGTAGATCTCGTGGAGATTTCTCCTAACGCACAACCTCCTGTTTGTCGACTCATTGACTATAGCAAGTTCCTCTATCAGCAGAAGAAACATGCGAAAGAGATGAAAGCTAAGCAGGCTAAGGTTGAAATCAAGGAGATCCGTTTCGGACCGCAGACTGATGAACACGACTACAACTTTAAGTTGAAGCACGCACAGGAGTTCCTTTCAGAAGGTAATAAGGTTCGTGCTTACGTTTTCTTCCGCGGTCGTTCAATCCTCTTTAAGGAGCAGGGTGAGGTGCTTTTGTTGCGCTTTGCTAACGATCTTGAGGAATATGCAAAGGTTGAACAGCTTCCGAAGCTCGATGGAAAGAAGATGTTCCTTTATCTCGCACCAAAGAAAGCTGGTGTTGTAAAAAAGAGTCAGCAAAAGATGGATCGCGAGAAGCGTGAGGCTGAAGCTCGCTCTGCAAAGGAAACGGAGAACGGAGTAGAGGAGATGCCGACAAACGGTGGACTTCTTGCTAACGCTAAAGTAAGTGCAGAGGCTCTCAAAGCTCTCACAGGCGAGGAATAAGCAAACAGAGACAACATGATAAATGTGCGTAACGCCTTGGTATATGCGTTGCCACATATAATAAATAACAATTTAAAATTAACAAAAATGCCAAAAGTAAAGACTAACTCCGGTGCAAAGAAGAGATTCCGCTTTACCGGTACAGGTAAGATTAAGCGTCATCACGCTTATCACAGTCACATTCTGACTAAGAAGACAAAGAAGCAGAAGAGAAATCTGGTTCATCAGACAATCGTAGACAACAGCAACCTTAAGCAGGTTCGTGATTTGCTCTGCCTCCGTTAATTTTATTAGTCAAAACATTTAAAGGAAAGAAAAAACTATGCCAAGATCAGTCAATCATGTTGCTTCAAAAGCAAAGAGAACAAGAATCCTGAAGCTCACCAAGGGTTACTATGGTGCAAGAAAGAATGTTTGGACAGTAGCGAAGAACACTTGGGAAAAGGGTCTCACATACGCATACCGCGATCGTCGTAACAAGAAGCGCACATTCCGTGCATTGTGGATTCAGCGTATCAACGCTGCTGCTCGTCTTGAGAATATGAGCTACTCTACACTTATGGGTGCTCTTCACAAGGCTGGTATCGAGATTAATCGCAAGGTACTCGCTGACCTCGCTGTTAACAACCCAGAGGCTTTCAAGGCTATCGTAGAGAAGGTAAAGTAAATCGAAACCTCATAGGTAAGATTTAATTATCTCAAAATATAATAAGGGTGACAATGTTTCGCACATTGTCACCCTTATTGCTTTTTCTTCATTTATGAAGAATGGGTTTCTGTATCTAACTTTGCTGCATTTCTTTAAGCAGCTGTTTTTGTCGTTCGCTGAGGTTTGTGGGCAGCTTCACATTGTATGTGATGATGAGGTCACCCATAGTGCCGTCGCCTCGGTCGTATCCCTTTCCACGCAAGCGAACCTTCGTACCATTTTGTGTTTCTGGCTTTACTTTCAGTTTTATCTTTGAACCATTACCAAGTTGTATAATAACCTCGCCGCCGAGTAGGGCTGTGTATAGATCGATATTCACGTTGGCGTTCATCTCGCCCGTATTCTGTCGTGCCGAGCTGCGTGTGCGGCTATGTGTGCGACCTGCTTTTGCGCCGAACAAGTCTTGGAAGAAGCTTGAGAAGCCTCCTCCGCCTTCGCCGAAACTTGAGAAGTCGAAGCCCTCGAATGGCGAACCGCCACCGTTGCTGCTCCAATACTGCTGACCGCCAGCTCCGCCTTGTTGTGCATAAGCGTCGGCTTCGCGCCAGCGTTCGCCATATTGGTCGTACTTTTTGCGCTTTTCAGGGTCAGAAATAACGTCATACGCCTCGTTTAGCGCTTGGAACTTTGCCTTTGCTTTCGGGTCGTTAGGGTGCAGATCCGGATGGAACAGCTTAGCTCTTTTGCGGTAAGCTTCGCGCACTTGGTCTTGTGGAATGTTGCGGTCTACGCCAAGTATTTTGTAATAATCAATAAATGCCATAGTCTTTACCTCCAATTGTATATGTGTTTGTTGTTATTGTTCATAAGTCAATATGCAAAATCTGTGCCTAATTTATTAGGCACAGATTTACTCATATGATTAGAACAAACTTCTGAATATGGTTGGGATAGGGGTAGAGAACTCCATTGGTTCGCCAGTCACCGGATGTGTGAAGCAGAGCATGTATGCATGTAGGCATAAGCGGTGCAATGGGTCGTCTCCGTTGCCATATTTCACATCTCCACAAACAGGATGCCCCATGTCGGCAGAATGTACACGTATCTGATTCTTGCGACCAGTCTCGAGCTTATACTCTACGAGTGAGTGTTCGGTAGTACGATTGAGTACCTGGAAATGTGTGACAGCATATTTGCCACCATTGTCAGTTGGTGACGAATAGGTTATGTATGCCTTGTTGTCCTTCAGCCAGTTGGCAATGGTACCATTCTCTTGCTCTATTTCGCCACTTACAACAGCTACATAACGGCGATCGTAAACAATTTGATGCCAGTTGTGCTCCAATATCTGTTCTGTATCAATGTCCTTAGCGTAGACCATAAGTCCGCTTGTGTCGCGGTCGAGTCGGTGAACAACGTGAGCGCGGCACTTCTGGCGCGACTTGAGGAAGTAGTCGTCGAGAACAGACTTCACATTGAGCGAAGAATGGCCTGCTGCCATCGACAGGATGCCGATATTCTTCTCTACAACTATGAGCCATCTGTCTTCGTATACAATCTTAACGTAGCGACTCTTGAACTGGTTCTGCTTCTTGTGGCGGCTGATTGTAATCTTGTCGCCTGCCTTAAGCTGGTAGTCGAACTGAGTTACCATTCTTCCGTTCACGGCAATGCCACGACCTTGCAGCGTTGCCTTCAGCTTGGAGCGGCTCTCGCTCACGTTATTGATGAGATATTCGAGCAGGGGAGCGTTCTCCTTCACGTTGATAACGAGATTGTCGCCACCTTGTGTCTTGTATGTATTGTTTGTATTGCGCATTTATTTTGAATTTATATAGTCTCTATTCCGTTTGTATGTCAGCTATAAATATATGTATAGACTTGAATTACTGCGTTCTGCAATCATTAAATGTCAAGGACAAAGACCTTGCAGTCGGGGAATTGCTTATCGAATACCGATTTGTCTACCTTTTCCTTGAATATGCCGAAGAGACTGCTGCCGCTTCCGCTCATCTGTGCGTATGCCGCTCCCATGTTATACAGAGTCTTTTTGATGTTTGCCAGTTCGGGATGGTTGGGGAATATGCTGTCTTCGAAGTCATTTGTCAGTCGGTTGCGCCATGTTTCAATCGGTTGTGCAACTATTTCTCTACATGAAATGCTTGGCTTGTGAGGGCGTATGTGAGCAAATGCCTCTTTTGTTGATATTGCCAATGATGGTTTTACTACAACTATATAATAGCCTTTAAGGTTGTTTTCTGCAATATTAATCGGTAATAAAATCTCGCCAATTCCCTCAGCGTATGCAGGTTCTGCTGTGATGAAGAAAGCACAATCTGCTCCCAATTTGGCAGCGTATTTTTCCATATCCTCTCTGCCGAGTTTTAGCTTGTACATGTCGTTCAAGATTTTTATCATGAACGCAGCATCGCTCGAACCTCCACCAAGTCCAGCTTCTGTTGGAATGTGTTTATACAGATGTGCATGAACTCGTGGTAGATCAAAATCGGTTGCAAGAAGATTGTATGCTCTTGTTATGAGATTGTCTTCCTCGTTGCAACATACACCGTTACCAGTCACTTTCAAATCACAATTAAGTGTTGACGGAAACGCCTTGTTCATATCCTGTACCTCCAAAGCATCGCAGAGTGGGATAGGGAAGAATACGGTTTCGAGGTTGTGGTAACCATCAGGGCGTTTCTCAGTGATATTGAGTCCGAGATTTATTTTTGCACAAGGAAAATTAATCATAATTTATAATTTAAATTGCATTATTCAATACCTTTATATACAGGTTCTATCATTGTTGAGACATTAACACCACAAAATTATAAATAATAATTCTAAATCATAAAATATTACGTGTTTTTTTCCCTTGTTTGAGAAAAAGTCCTTACATTTGTATGCGTTAAAACAAAGCTTGATTTTAATTCTAAAAACTACGATATTATGTTTTCTAACCAAGATTTAAATCAGATAGCACAGCGGGGTAATACACCTGAAGCTATCAAACATCAACTCACAGAGATAAAGGAAGGATTTCCGTTTTTGAAGATAGAAGCAGCTGCAGCTGTTGGTAATGGTATATTATCGCTTGATTCTGCACAAGTAGAGAAGTTCGTTAACGAATGGGCTACTTATCTTAGTGATCAGCACACTATTGTGAAGTTCGTACCGGCAAGTGGTGCTGCGAGCCGAATGTTTAAGAATCTCTTCTCTTTCCTTTCTGCTGATTATGATGAGCCGACAACAGATTTTGAGAAATACTTCTTTGAAAATATAAAGAAGTTTGCTTTTAAGAAGGCCCTGTGTGCTAAATGTAAGGAGAACGAAGGCGAGTGTGTTTGTGATCTTATCAAGCATGGCAAGTATAAGGCTGTTGTTGCCAACCTGCTTGAGGCAAAGGGTTTGAACTATGGTCAGTTGCCAAAAGGCTTGTTGTTGTTCCATCAGTATGAGGATGGTCCGCGTACCCCAATGGAAGAGCATCTCGTGGAAGCAGCACTTTATGCTTGTTCTGACGGTAAGGCAAACATTCATTTCACAGTTTCGCACGACCATCTTGAACTCTTCAAGAAGAAAGTTGAGGAGAGTCTTCCTTATATGGAAAAGAAGTTCAATGTGCAGTTCAATGTGAGCTTCTCTGAGCAGAAACCAAGTACTGATACTATCGCAGCAAATCCGGATAACACGCCTTTCCGCAACGAAGATGGTACACTGCTATTCCGTCCAGGCGGTCATGGCGCTCTTATTGAGAACCTGAACGAGATAGATGCAGACGTTGTATTCATCAAGAATATTGACAACGTTGTGCCGGATAGAATCAAGGATGAGACTATTTTGTACAAGAAGCTTATTGCTGGCGTTCTTGTTGACACACAGAAGCAGGTGTTCGAGTATCTGCGTGAACTCGAGGCTGGCGTGCCTTCTCGCGAGAAACTTGCAGAGATGCTGCGTTTCGTTGAGACAACATTGTGCTGCAAGAAGGCTGGCGCTGCAGAACTAACAGATGCCGAATTGGCTGAATATCTCAAGATAAAGTTTAATAGACCTATTCGCGTTTGTGGCGTAGTGAAGAATGTAGGTGAGCCTGGTGGCGGCCCGTTCCTCTGCTACAATAGTGATGGTACTGTTAGCCCACAGATTCTTGAGTCGAGCCAGATTGATACGAACAATGAGGAGTATGTACGTATGTTCAAAGAAGGCACTCACTTCAATCCAGTTGATCTTGTTTGTGCAACAAAGGACTATAAGGGCAATCGTTTCAACCTCCCTGAGTATGTTGACAAGAAGACTGGTTTTATCTCTTCGAAGAGCAAGAATGGCAAGGAGTTGAAGGCTCTCGAACTTCCAGGTCTTTGGAATGGTGCGATGAGCGATTGGAGCACCATCTTTGTAGAAGTGCCAATCGGAACATTTAATCCAGTGAAGACCGTTAACGATTTACTGCGTGAGCAGCATCAATAAGCAATGTGTCACGATCGATGCGTATGTGCGTATCGGTCGTGGCGTATTATGAAATGATGAAATGCGCTCTGTTTCTGTTGGAGTTTGCTTCATCAAATTTAAATTTAATCATAATTATTAGATGAATATCAATTTAAGGATATTAAATTATTTGTTTGTGCTTGTTTGCCTGATTGCAGGAACAAGTGTGTCTGTGCGTGCAGAGGAACGTACGTTTACTCGAATCAATAGTATTTCGGAGTTGGAAAGTGCTGAAGGTTTCATTGTCGTTAATGAGTATTATAAGCGTGCTCTTTCGGAATGGGAAGGAACAACGGGTTTTAATTCTGTAGGTGTGAATTTAGACAATGGAATTGTAACGGCAAGTGATAAGGTTACAACTCTTAAGGTTGAAAAAAATGGTAATTACTATTATTTGAAAACTGCAGATGGTCTATATTTGTCAAATGCGTCAGCAGGTACTGCAAATGCTTGTAAATTGAAGGATGTACCAGATGAAACTTCCAAAGTTGAAATAACATTTTTCACAGATTATGTTAATGTTTTCTTTGCAAAAAATGTAAAAAGATCTCTTCTTTATAGTGACAATTATAAATTCTTTACTTGTTACAATTCTGACTATTATAAGCAAGATGTTCGAATGATATCATTATATAGAAGTACTGGTGAAGTAGTTCCTCCTAATCCTCCTGAACCTCCAACTTTACAACCAACTTCAGTCAAATTTAGCTCAACATCCTTAACGATACTCAAAGGCAAGGAATATACTTTACCTACAGCAACGGTTCTGCTTGATAATGGTGCTGAACTTACTGATGCACAACTTGCATATTCAAGTAGTGATGAGAATGTTGCATCTGTAGATGCGTCAACTGGAGAAGTGACGCTAAAAGATTTTGGTACGACAACTATAACTGCTAAGTATGCAGGTTCTGATATGTATAAAGGATCTGAAGACTCCTATACTTTGATATATCAAGACAGATTAGGTAATCCTACAATTGTATTCTCGGCTCATGATGGAGCCTTTGCAGCAGTTACTACCAAAAAAGCAGATAAATCTGATGATGTTTGGAAAAACTATCAATTTATTTCAAGTAATGGGGATGCTTATCCTTTTAGACTTAGAACATGTTATAGGGGTAGTCATGGTTTCTTAACAAATCTACCAGGCGGATCTGACATTCTTGAAGCACCAATTTTTGATGCAGACAAAGGTTTTATTGTTAGAGTGACCTTTGATCAAAAGAGTACATTAGTAAGACCGATGATAGTTGGTATAGATAACACAATATATACGGAAAATGGCAAAGGAGAGGTCAAGGGCACAAGTGAGTACGAATTTACAGAACGTATTGATGGGGCTATATCTTTCCGTCTCAGAGCTGCAAATCTTTGTTTTATTAAGAAAATAGAGATATTTATCAGTTCAATTCCACCTCTTGATATTGATGAGAAGGATACAAAGACTGTTGAGACACTGAAGCAGAACGATGACAAGCTTGTACAATTCAAATTAAATAGACGTTTTGTCAATGATGGAAAGTGGTACACAATATGTCTGCCTTTTAATATCAGTCAGCAACAATTAGCAAAGGCATTCGGGGTCGACTATGTAGACTTGCGAACATTCGATCACATGGAGGGAACAACAATGTTCTTTAAGACAGAAGAGAATATTGAGGCAGGTGTACCATATCTTATAAAACCTAATACGGATATAGACGGAGTAGTGTTTGATGACGTTAAAATAGCTATGAAGGCTAATCCTACACTGCAGGTAGGTAAGGATGGATATTACATGCAAGGCGTGTACGAGCCTACCGACTTGTACACTGATGGAACACACGTGTTCCTTGGCAGCGAAAATAGATTCTTCCGACCATCCAAAACTAATCATACGATGAACGGTATGAGGGCATACTTTGTTATTCCAAAGGATGCGGTGAATAAGATATTAAGCTACAATGCTGATTCAGAAGCTACCGATATTATTGCTATAGATGCTAACTTACAACCAAAGGACCATAAAGTGTATAATATAAGTGGTATGTATGTAGGCGATAGCAATTGCGACCTTATGCCAGGTACGTACATTGTTGACGGTAAAAAGGTTTTAATATCAAACCAATAGTTTTAGATATCTGTAAATAAAGAAATGGGACTATAGAACAAATTATCTATAGTCCCATTTCTTATGTCTTTTGCTGGTTGTATTATAGTGCTATGTCATGCAAAATCTCTCCAATGGTTGGGTGGATATGGATTGCGTTTGCAAGGTCTGTGATGGTTGCACCTTTACTCATCAGAGCGGAAATCTCCTGCACCATGTCTGACGAGTGTGCTCCAAAGGCATGACAACCGAGGAGTTTTCCGTCCGCTTTATTTACAAACAACTTCACCATGCCGTCTGTCTCGTTCATGGCGAGTGCCTTGCCGTTAGAACGGTGGAAGCCCTTACGGCATTCGTATTCGCATCCCTCTGCTTTCAGTTGGTCTTCGCTTTTGCCTACGCTTGCTGCTTCAGGATAAGTGAAGATTGCTGACGGCATAACATCAAAATTGATTTCGTCCTCTTTGCCGAGAATCTTGTTTACGACATGCAGCCCTTGGAAGGTTGCTGCATGAGCGAGCATACAGCGTCCATTTACATCGCCGATGGCATATATGCTTTCAACGTTTGTGCGGAAATCATCGTCTACCGCGATTCCCTTCGGCGAGTATTCAACGCCTGCGAGTTCGAGGTCAAGACCTTCGATGTTCGGCTTGCGACCGGTTGCAATGAGCACAACGTCTGCATCCACCTGCGCAGGCTTGCCCTTCTTCTCGTACGTTACTGTGAGCTGGCGCTTGCCGTCCTCTGTAGTTGTCTCTGCGATTGACTTGACAGCCGACTGCATAGAGAACTCTACGCCGCGTTTGCCGATAGTCTGGCGCAGACGCTTTGCGATGTCCGAATCGAGAACCGGCAAACACTCCTTAAGGAACTCAATCACACTCACCTTGCTACCGAAGCTGCTGAACACGGAAGCGAACTCCATACCGATAACTCCTGCACCGATGATGCACAAACGCTCAGGAATATTGTCGATGTCGAGAAGTTCTGTAGATGTGATAACGCCTGGTAATGTTGTGCCTTCTATTGGTGGACACTTCGAGTCGCTGCCAGTAGCTATCATAATGTTGTCGGCTGTGTACTCTTCGTCGCCTACGACAACAGTCTTGCTGTCCTTGAAGTGAGCGAAACCACGAACGAAGGTAATGCCTGGAGTCTGCATCAGAGTCTCGATGCCGCTGCGTAGCTGTTCTACAACCTGCTGCTTGCGCTCCATAACTTTCGGGAATTGAAGTTGGAAACCATCAAGTGCCACGCCGAAGACATCAGCATGTTGCATGGTGTCTATAACTTCTGCGTTTCGACAGAGAGTCTTTGTCGGTATACAGCCGCGGTTCAAGCATGTGCCTCCAGCCTCGGCTGCTTCAATGATGGTCACGGTGAGTCCATGTTGCGCAGCATAGTGCGCAGCACGATAGCCTCCGGGTCCCGAACCTATAATGATAAGATTTGTTTTTGTCATTTTGTTTATAGTTGATATTAAAAAGGTGTGCCAAAATAGAATATATCGGGCTGAGCCCTATTTGTCTTATGTTCTATTTTAACACACCCTATATGGTTAATTAGTTGGAAAGCTGCTTCCAGGTAAGTACCGGTTGCTTGGCTGCCAGCACGTCATCAACACGACCGGTCGGAGTGTTGTGCGGAGCTGTCTTCACCTCTTCCGGAGTTGCCTTTGCCTCCTCTGCAATCTTACGCAGAACAGCGATGAACTCGTCGAGCGTTTCCTTGCTTTCGTTTTCTGTCGGCTCAATCATCATTGCCTCGTGGAACAGTAACGGGAAGTAAATTGTAGGAGCGTGATAGCCGTAGTCGAGCAAGCGTTTTGCTACGTCCATTGTTGTCACACCCGTTGACTTGTCCTTCAAACCGTTGAACACGAACTCGTGTTTGCAGACTGTTGGTATTGGCAATTCATATACATCCTTCAATGCCTCCTTGATGTAGTTAGCGTTGAGTGTAGCAAGCGGACCAACCATGCGTATATGTTCCTTGCCGAGAGTGAGGATGTAGGTGTATGCGCGGAGCATAACTGCGTAGTTGCCAAAGAACTCACCAACATGCACGTTGAAGTCCTGATCGTTTGAAGTTACGATGTGATAACGATCGCCAACCTTCTCAACCTTCGGTACAGGCAAGAACTGCTCCAATTCCTTACGTACGCCGACTGGACCAGAACCAGGACCGCCACCACCATGAGGTGTAGAGAATGTCTTGTGCAGGTTGATGTGCATAACGTCAAAGCCCATATCGCCAGGACGGCAAACGCCAAGCATCGGGTTAAGGTTTGCTCCGTCGTAGTACATCAAACCACCACACTTGTGAACGAGTTTCTGTATCTCAGGTATCTCGCGCTCGAAGAGTCCCAATGTGTTCGGGTTAGTCATCATCACTGCAGCTACGGTGTCGTCAAGCAGACCGCGGAGGTCGTTAACATCAACCACGCCCTGAGCTGTAGACTTCACTTCCACAATCTCTAAACCACAGACAGCTGCAGAAGCCGGGTTTGTGCCGTGAGCAGAGTCGGGTACAATAACCTTTGTACGCTTCAAGTCGCCACGGCTCTGATGATATGCACGGATAATCATCAAACCGGTAAGCTCGCCGTGAGCACCTGCAAACGGATTGAGTGTGAACTCCTCCAAACCGGTTATTGCAGAGAGAGCCTTCTGCATGTCGTAGTACACTTGCAATGCGCCCTGGCATGTATCCTCAGGTTGCAATGGATGTAATGCTGCAAACTGCGGCAAAGCGGCAATCTCTTCGTTGATGATAGGGTTGTACTTCATTGTACAGCTACCGAGAGGGTAGAAGCCGTTGTTGACACCGAAGTTATTTGCGCTAAGATTGGTGTAGTGGCGTACCACGGTCAGTTCGTCACACTCCGGCAATTTAGCATCTTCGCTGCGACGCATTTCTGTCGGCACCTCATGATGTCCGAACTCGTTCTTAGGGAGCGAGTAGCCACGGCGTCCGGGTTTAGACAACTCAAAAATCAAGTTTCCATAAAGACGATTGTTCATAGCTTTTCCTCCTTTGCAATATTAACGAGTTTATCAATTTCTTCCTTAGTGCGCTTTTCGGTAACGGCAAACATCAATGTGTCTGTGTCAACCTTCACACCGCCTAAGATGCCGTTCTCGATGAAACGTTGTTGCAAACGGTCTACATCGCCGTTATATTTAACGCAGAACTCATTGAAGAACGGACGCTCGTATTTGTCTGAGAACAAACCGGTTGCAATCAAAGCGTCGTGCAGATAATGAGCACCATCGTATGACATCTGAGCAGCCTCCTTCACACCTTCCTTGCCCATTACAGACATATAGATAGTGACGAAGAGAGCCATCAACGACTCGTTAGAGCAGATATTCGATGTAGCCTTCTGACGGCGGATGTGCTGTTCGCGGGCCTGCAATGTAAGGACGAATACGCGTTGTCCGCGATTGTCTACAGTCTTGCCGACGATACGTCCCGGCATCTTGCGCATGAGCTTTTCTGTGCAGCACATATAGCCTACAGATGGTCCGCCGAATGTCATCGGAATGCCCAACGACTGACCGTCGCCTACAGCTACGTCAGCACCCCATTCGCCTGGAGTTTTTAGCAATGCAAGGTCGGCAGCTACGCTGTTCACGATGAACAACGATTTCTGTGCATGACATGAATCAGCAAAGCCAGTGAAGTCTTCAACAATACCATGATAGTTAGGCTGTTGAACGATTACGCCAGCTACGCCGCCCTTTTCGAGGCGAGCGTCCATCTGTGCCTTGTCTGTAGCACCATCGTTCTCGGGGATAAGCTCCACATTGAAGCCGTGGAAGTGGGCGTATGTCTTCACAACATTAAGTACCTTCGGGTCTACAGAAGCCGAAACAAGCACTGTGTCGGTCTTCTTTGTAGAAGCGAGAGCCATGATTGCAGCCTCGGCTGTAGCGGTAGAGCCGTCGTACATGGATGCGTTTGATACGTCCATGCCGGTGAGTTCAGCCATCATGCTCTGGTATTCGAAGATGTAGTGGAGTGTACCCTGCGAAATCTCTGCCTGATACGGAGTGTAGCTTGTGAGGAACTCTGAGCGCGAGATGATGTTCGGCACTACAGCTGGTGTGTAATGGTCGTAGCATCCTGCTCCTGCAAAAACAGTCAATCGGCGATTCTTCTCGCCAAGTTTCTCGAACAATGAGCGAATTTCTGTCTCGCTCATCGGTTCGGGCAAATCGTATTCACCACGGAAGCGAATCTGCTCAGGCACGTCGGCATAGAGATCGTCGAGCGAATTCATGCCGGCCTGCTTGAGCATCTGTTCTATTTCTTTCTTGGTATGTGGAAAAAATTTGAAGTTCATAGTTTGATCGGTTTATTGCCAGCTGTTAAGCTGACAATGAGTGGTTTGATGTGCTTCGGTTATTCTTTGTTGCACAACTCCTCGTATGCAGCAGCGTCCATAAGAGCGTCGAGTTCAGACTTGTCTGACAGCTGAACCTTCATAATCCAGTTCTCGAAAGCATCCTCGTTGAGAAGCTCTGGTTTGTCCTCGAGAGCTTCGTTCACTTCAACAACAGTACCCGAAACAGGAGAGATAAGGTCGCTGGCAGCCTTCACGCTTTCTACAGCACCGAAGTCCTCATCGGCTTCAACCTCGTCGTCTACCTCAGGCATATCAACGTAAACCACGTTGCCCAATGCGTGCTGAGCATAGTCGGTGATACCTACATAAGCGAAATCGCCTTCAACCTTTACATATTCGTGTGACTCTGAATAGAAGAGTCCTTCAATTACTTTTGCCATAATAGATTTGTTTTTTAATTGTTATTTAGATTAAATTTTATTCTTGTATTATAGGGGCGTGTAGATAGGGGTGCGTGGGTATGGCAAGGATGCCATACCCTCCTGTTAATTGTTCTGCAGTTACTTCTTGTAATGCTTGTCGTAGAATTTCTTCTTTACAACAACGCCCGGGAAGGTCTTCTTTCTGATCTGAATCTCAAGCTCTGTGCCGAGCTTTGCGAAGCGTGCGTCGATGAGAGCCATGCAGACCGACTTGTCTGAAGAGATGGTGTGGTAGCCGGTAGTTACCTCACCAATTTCTTCACCCTCATGGAGCACCTTATATCCGTGACGTGGAATAGCACGGTCGCTGAGCTCGATGCCTACCACCTTCTGCTTTACGCCTTCAGCCTTCTGTGCGGCAAGAGCCTCCTTACCGATGAACTCAGGCTTGTCAAGCTTGCAGAACATGCTTAAGCCTGCCATTACCGGCGAAATCTCGCTTGAGAGTTCGTCGCCGTAGAGCGGCAGACCAACCTCGAAGCGAAGGGTGTCACGGCAACCGAGTCCGCAAGGCTTGCAGCGGCCTGAAGCCATGAGCTTATCCCACTGCTCGTTGATGAAAGCGTGTGAAGCATAAATCTCGAAACCATCCTCACCGGTATAACCGGTGCGGCTGATGATGACTGTTTCGCCTGCAACGTCAATAGTCTTTGTTGTATAGAACACGAGGTCCTTGCACTCCAATCCGAGCACTTCCTCTACTACTTGTTCTGCCTCCGGACCCTGCACTGCGAGCTGCCCGTAGTATTCTGAGCGGTTCTCGAACTCTACGTCGAAACCTTCCAAGTGGCTTTTCATCCATTCTACATCCTTGTCAATGTTTGCAGCATTGATAACGAGGAAGAAGTCGTTTTCAGCCATCTTGTAAACCAAGAGGTCGTCAACGGTGCCACCATTCTCGTAGCACATCATGCCGTAGAAAATCTTGCCTGGCTCAGCTCCACGCACGTCGTTAGTGAAGATATGGCTTACGTAGCGTTCTGCGTCAGGACCCTTAACTGTAACTTCGCCCATGTGCGACACGTCGAAAACGCCACAATGCTGGCGCACGGCGTTGTGCTCGTCGGTGATGTTCGAGTACTGGATTGGCATGATAAATCCGCCAAACGGTTGCATCAAAGCTCCGAGAGCTACGTGCTTGTCATAGAGACATGTTTTCTTTTCCATATTAGTAGTGTTTAGGTTTATTTCTTATACATTATTTATTAAGTAGAAGCTCAACAAAGTCAGCTTTCTTCAGATTGAGTATGACATCGTCGAGTCGGTCGGGTAGGGCTGCTTCAACGTCTTCTTTAGTGAGATGCTTGTCGATGAGTGGGGCTATCACTTGCTGACCGATGTCGCCTACGAGGAAGTAGTCGCCCTTGATGTCCACATCCTTTATTACGTCGTGCTTCATCTCGATGTTCACGACAAAGTCGCCCACGTCTTCTATTCTGCCTTGGCGCTGAATGTTGTATCGTGGGTTGTTGCCGTAGATGAATTCTGGCGTCAGGTATTCCTCTTCGATGCGCGAAATCTCGTTCATTGCAGCCTTGTCGAGCACCACCTCTCTACTGCAGAGATCGTTCTTGACGAATGCCTTGAACGCCTCAATGTCCATCTCGATGTGGTCTTTAAGCAGCGTGATGTGCTGTCTGACACTGTTTATGCCCTTCGATACGAGTTTCTCGTCCGAAGGTGTTATGGCTCCAACCATATTCTGCATATTGGTATCGTAGAGCATAGTGCCGTGTACGATGCTTCGACCGGGTATGTGGTAGAACGCATTGCCCGACACCTTGCGGTCGCCAATCATGATATCGTTGCGTCCGCTTGCTGTCGCCGGCACTCCGAGTTTGCGGAGCATATCTACGACCATACCTATATATTTGCTGAACGTGAGGTTCACGTTCTCGTCATGTGTGATGTACGAGAACATAATGTTGTTCTTGTCGGCGTATACGCAGCCTCCACCGCTTTTTCTACGGAATGTGTTTATGCCATGTGTGCGGCAGTATTCCAAGTTTACTTCGCTCTGTATGAGCTGGTTACGACCAAATATAACGGTAGGGGTCACTTGCCACATGAAGAAATAATCGTCGCTATCCATGTGTCGTGCAACGTATTCCTCCATAGCAAGATAGTACGTTAATCGCTTTTCTTCCGTGGTAGTAGGTAAGGTTACGTATATCATAGTTTTAGGTTTATTGTTTGTCGTATGCAAACTTACATAAAATTCTTTATTTGCAAGTGTTTTTAAGAATATTTTTTCGGATGTTGTAGTAGTTTTTTAACGTTTATTTCCTTTGCGACTGAATATTATCTCGTTGTTAGTTGCTTGTTTAGTGCTTTTAAAGTGGTAGATGTATGATAGACCCCGACCGCAACCTAATCAAGTTGCGGTCGGGGTCTATGTCGGTTGCGTACGGAACTCGGATGGGTTGCGTTCGGTACACCATGACTTGAGTTCTGCTTTAATGTTACATTTGTTCAACTTTAGCGTTGCGAAACAAGCACTTTAGCGCAATGAAACAAGCGTTTAAACATTGTTATTGGTGAGCTTCTCGCGCAGATAATATCCGGTTATACTTTCTTTGCAACGCACGATGTCCTCCGGAGTGCCGCAACAAACAATGTTTCCACCTTTGTTGCCTCCTTCAGGACCTAAGTCGATGATATAGTCGCCGCACTTGATGACATCAAGGTTATGCTCAATGATTACAATGGTGTGTCCACGTGTTATGAGGGCATTGAACGAGTCGAGCAAGCGATGAATGTCGTGGAAGTGCAAGCCGGTTGTTGGCTCATCGAAGATGAACATCGTAGGCTCCTGACGTTCCTGACTGATGAAGTAAGCGAGTTTTACACGCTGGTTCTCACCACCGGAGAGGGTCGAGGAGTTCTGTCCAAGTTTGATATAGCCCAAGCCGACATCTTCCAACGGCTTCAGACGCGTAACGATGGTGTTGTTGCCATACTCGGTGAAGAACGCGATTGCCTCCGAGACGGTCATCTCAAGCACATCATATATATTCTTGCCGTGATATCGAACGTCAAGGATTTCCTTCTTGAAACGATGTCCGTGACATGCGTCGCACTTCAATACCAAGTCTGCCATGAACTGCATCTCAACCGTCACCACTCCTGCGCCTTTACATTCCTCACATCTACCGCCTTCGGCGTTGAATGAGAAGTATTGCGCCGTATATCCCTCTTGCTTGGCAAGTGGCTGGTCGGCAAAGAGCTGGCGTATTGCATCGTAGGCTTTCACGTAAGTGGCAGGGTTCGAGCGTGTGCTTTTGCCTATCGGGTTCTGGTCTACGAACTCTACGTGCGAGAGTTTGTTCCAGTCGCCTTCGAGTGAAGAGTAGTCGCCAGGCATGTCAGCCACCTCGTTGAGATGGCGCTTGAGGGCAGGGTAGAGGATACCTTTTATCAGCGACGACTTGCCAGAACCGCTCACACCTGTGACTACGGTCATCACGTTCAGCGGTATCTTCACGTCGATGCCACGCAAGTTGTTCATGCGTGCGCCTTTTATGTCTACCGACATGTTCCAAGGACGGCGCGATTGTGGAACAGGAATAATGTCCTGTCCGGTAAGATAGCGCACCGTGTGGCTGTTGGTTTCTGGTTTGTAGGATCGCTGATCAGCGCTTTGGTTGAGAATGTCCTCAATAGAACCTTCAAACACAATTTCGCCACCAAGACGTCCGGCATCAGGACCAACGTCGACAATGTAGTCGGCTGCACGCATTATCTCTTCGTCGTGTTCTACAACAATTACTGTGTTATGCAGTTTCTGCAGTTCGCGTAACACGTGTATGAGTTTGTCTGTGTCGCGGCTGTGCAGACCGATGCTCGGCTCGTCAAGAATATATACCGATCCGACGAGCGAACTGCCAAGATTTGTTGTGAGGTTAATGCGCTGACTCTCGCCGCCACTCAATGTGTTTGATGGACGATTGAGTGTGAGGTAGCCCAAACCCACATCCTGCAAGAACTGCAGGCGACTCGTGATCTCGTGCAGCAGTCGCTCGGCAATCTTCTTCTCGTTTCCTTCCAATACAAGGTTGTCGAACCACGCCTTCAGATTGTCTACCGATTTCTCGATAAGTTCGGTGATGCTCATGCCTCCAATCTTTACCCATGTGGCTTCAGGGCGCAGTCGGGTGCCATGACATTTGGGGCATATTGTTTTGCCACGATAACGGCTGAGCAGTACGCGGTATTGTATCTTATGCTGATTCTCCTTCACCATTTGGAAGAAGGCATCAATGCTCACTTGCTCTCTTTGACTTAAGTGCTTGTCAGACGGCAGACCATGCCACAACATTGCCTTCTGTGTTGCGGTCAGCTCGAAGTAGGGGGTGAAGATAGGGAAGTTGTCGTTGGCTGCTCGTCTGCAGAACTCCTTCATCCACATGCCGAGCTTCTCACCATGCCAGCATTGCACACAACCGTCATATACACTGAGCGAGGAGTTGGGTATAACGAGGTTCTCGTCTATTCCAATCACTTTGCCATAGCCCTCACATTCCGGACAGGCACCGGCAGGCGAGTTGAACGAGAACATATTGTCGTTTGGTTTCTCGAAAGTCATGCCATCGGCTTCAAACTTTGTAGAGAAGTCGTAGACGAGGTTGGCTGGGAAGAAAACAATGCGGCAACTGCCATTGCCTTCATAGAAAGCTGTCTCTACCGAGTCGGTAAGGCGTGAGATTGTATCTTTGTTGTTGCTGACACTCATTCGGTCGATGAGGATGAAGATGTCTGCAACATTTGCTGATTGCAATACTGTTGTATTAGCGATGAAATCGTCAATTCTTACAAACTCGTTTTTGTAGAAGATGCGCGAATAGCCTTGCTTTATCTCCGAAGAAAGTTGTGTGGCTATATCTCTACCTTCGACCAACGTAAGTGGACTGAGCACTGCAAACTTGGTGCCTTCGGAATATTGGCGTGTACATTCAATAACATCCTCTACGGTGTGGACCTTCACCTCGTTGCCGCTAATTGGCGAATAGGTATGTCCGATGCGTGCAAAGAGCAGACGCAGGTATTCGTAGATCTCGGTTGTGGTGCCGACTGTGCTTCGCGGATTGCGTGATATTACCTTCTGTTCTATGGCTATAGCCGGTGGCAAACCTTTTATGAAATCGCACTCAGGCTTGCACATTCTGCCCAAATACTGTCGGGCATAAGACGATAGCGATTCAACATAACGTCGCTGACCTTCGGCATACAATGTGTCGAAAGCCAGCGACGATTTACCGGAGCCAGAGACTCCGGTAATAACGATAAACTTATCGCGTGGTATCTTAAGGCTCACGTTCTTTAGGTTGTTGACACGTGCGCCTTTGATTTCAATGTATTTCTCCATCTTAAGAATTCATAGATAATAGGAATTCCTCGTTGTCGCGGGTTTTGCTCATGCTGTCGTGGATGGTGTTCATCGCCTCTATCGGGTTCATGTCGGCAATGTACTTGCGCAGTATCCACATACGGTCGAGTGTGGTCTTGTCCTGAAGCAGATCGTCGCGGCGTGTGCTTGAAGCAACAAGGTTGACAGCCGGGAATATACGCTTGTTGGAGAGTGAGCGGTCGAGCTGCAACTCCATGTTGCCCGTACCCTTGAATTCCTCGAAGATTACTTCGTCCATCTTCGAACCTGTATCGATGAGTGCTGTTGCAATGATTGTAAGCGAACCGCCACCTTCAATGTTACGTGCGGCACCGAAGAAACGCTTCGGCTTCTGAAGAGCATTAGCGTCCACACCACCAGTAAGCACTTTGCCTGATGCTGGCGATACGGTGTTATATGCACGCGCAAGGCGAGTGATTGAGTCGAGGAATATAACGACATCGTGTCCACATTCTACCATACGCTTTGCCTTCTCAAGTACGATGCCTGCAATCTTCACGTGACGCTCTGCTGGCTCGTCGAATGTAGAGGCGATAACCTCTGCATTTACTGTGCGCGCCATGTCGGTAACCTCCTCAGGACGTTCGTCGATAAGAAGCATCATGAGATATGCTTCAGGATGGTTTGCCGCAATGGCGTTGGCAATGTCCTTCATCAAGATTGTCTTACCGGTCTTTGGCTGTGCGACAATGAGGGCGCGCTGACCCTTACCGATAGGTGAGAAGATATCTACAATGCGAGTGCTAAGATTTGTTGTAGCCTTGTCACCGCAGAGATTGAATTTCTCGTCTGGGAAGAGTGGGGTGAGGTGTTCGAAAGCGATGCGGTCGCGCACTTCCATGGGCTCTCTGCCATTGATAAGATCAATACTTGTAAGTGGGAAGTATTTTTCACCATCATGCGGTGGACGTACATGACACTCGACAACGTCACCGGTCTTGAGACCGTAGCACTTGATTTGCTGTGTAGATACGTATACGTCGTCAGGAGAAGACAGATAGTTGTAGTCGCTTGAACGCAAGAAACCATAACCGTCCGGCATCACTTCAAGCACACCGTTAGCTGTGATAAGGTCGGTGAAGTCGAAAAGCGGCTCTGCAGGCTCCTGCTGTTGATATGCTCCTGCCTGATCCTGTGGCATGTTGTTGTTGGTAGGATTGTCGAACATGTCGTATGTTGGTACAACACCTTGGTCTTCAATAGGCAAATCAACTACGGTGATGAAATCGGTGCCGTCAGCAGGATCTTCATCCCAATACATGTCGTGAGGCATCTCTGACTCTTCTTCATTTGAAGAGTTGTGAGCATTTATCTTTGCCTGCAACTGCTCAATTAAACTTGTATCAGGAAGTTGATTTTCTGGATGGGGCTCACCATGGAAGGCTTCTTCTGGTATAACATCATTTGTATTGATGTTATTTGTATCCGTATCGTCTTTATTGGTGTCTTCTATGTCAGTGCTGTCTGCTACATAGGGAAGAGGCTCGTCGGTATTAGTTTTTGATATTTCTGATGGAACGGCATCTTCTTGTTCGTCCGTAGGCATCTGCTGCTTGCGTGCCTCTATAGCCGACAACAATTCGAGTTCTTTCTTAGATTTGCGTCCGCGATGTTTAGGAATTGCCTTGAGCAACTCTTCGGGTGATAAAGTTTCATCGTTTGAAGTTGTAGTTTCGGGTTCTACAACTTTTGTTGGTTCGGTATTAGTTGCTGCTACTTTATTCTTCTTAACATCGAAATTTTCTCCTTCAGAACCATTTACTGTATACACTTTGTCGGTGTCTTTCTTGACAATGCGTGTACGGCGGCGTTTGGTACCTCCTAAAGGATTCTTATTGCCTTCTACTTCTGCTTGTCTGTCAAGGATTGCATATACTAACTCTTCATTATTGGTGTTATCTTGAACATCAATGTCTAAGTTGGTTGCAATGTCCTGCAATTCGGAAGTATTCTTATCTGATAGTTCGTCTTTGCTATACATAAATAAAATTTTAATTGGAAAGCTACGTTTCAGAACAGAAACGTAAGTGTTTTGGATTATTGTTTTGCAAAGTTACTGATTTTATTTGAAATATGGCGATAATTATTTGTTGTATTTTTGTTCGTTAACACGCATTAACATAGAGGTTGTCTGATTTGAATGGCAATGAAAAAAGGCGACTGCTATGAGCAATCGCCTTCTTATTAATTGTATTTATGGATGCAAATATCAATTATTCGCCCTTCTCCATCTTAGCCTTGAGCTCTGCAAGAGCGTCGAGGTCACCGAGAGTTGTGCTTGCAGCTACATTGTTGATAACTGGAGCAGCCTCCTTCTTGGCAGTGTTGTGCTTGCGTGGAGCCTTAACCTCGTCCTTAGCAGCCTCAAATGTGCGGCTATGTGAAAGAATGATACGCTTTGTCTCCTTAACGAACTCAATTACCTTGAACTCGAGCTCCTCACCAAGCTGTGCCTGTGTGCCATCCTCCTTAACGAGGTGCTTAGGAGTAGCGAAGCCCTCACCACCCTCGTTGAGAGTGATAACAGCACCCTTGTCCATCATCTCTGTAATCTTGCCTGTGTGTACAGAACCCGGTGTGTAGAGAGTCTCGTATGTATCCCAAGGATTCTCCTCAAGCTGCTTGTGACCAAGGCTGAGACGACGGTTCTCCTTGTCGATTTCGAGAACAACAACGTCGATGCTTGCACCTACCTGTGTGAACTCTGAAGGATGCTTTACTTTCTTTGTCCAAGAGAGGTCAGAGATGTGGATGAGACCATCAACACCTTCCTCAAGCTCTACGAAGATACCGAAGTTGGTGAAGTTGCGAACCTTAGCAGTGTGCTTGCTGCCTACCGGGTACTTAACCTCGATAGCCTCCCATGGATCTTCCTTAAGCTGCTTGATGCCGAGAGACATCTTGCGCTCTGCGCGGTCGAGTGTGAGGATAACTGCCTCTACCTCGTCGCCTACGTGGAGGAATTCCTGTGCTGAACGGAGGTGCTGGCTCCAGCTCATCTCTGAAACGTGGATAAGACCCTCAACGCCCGGAGCGATCTCAACGAATGCACCGTAATCAGCGATAACAACGACCTTACCCTTAACGTGGTCGCCTACCTTGAGGTTCTCGTCGAGAGCATCCCATGGGTGCGGAGTGAGCTGCTTCAGACCGAGAGCGATACGCTTCTTCTCGTCATCGAAGTCGAGGATAACAACGTTAATCTTCTGGTCGAGTGCTACAACCTCGTGTGGATCGCTTACGCGGCCCCAAGAGAGGTCTGTAATGTGGATGAGACCGTCAACACCACCGAGGTCAACGAATACACCATAAGATGTGATGTTCTTAACTGTACCCTCGAGGATCTGACCCTTCTCGAGCTTGCCGATGATCTCCTTCTTCTGTGCTTCCAACTCTGCTTCAATAAGAGCCTTGTGAGAAACAACTACGTTGCGGAACTCCTGGTTGATCTTAACAACCTTGAACTCCATTGTCTTGCCTACGAATACATCGTAGTCGCGTATTGGATGAACGTCAATCTGGCTTCCAGGGAGGAATGCCTCAATGCCGAATACATCAACGATCATGCCACCCTTAGTGCGGCACTTGATGTAACCCTGGATAACTTCTTCGTTCTCAAGAGCTGCGTTAACACGCTCCCAGCTCTTGCTAAGACGAGCCTTCTTGTGAGAGAGTACGAGCTGACCCTTGCGGTCCTCCTGGTTCTCTACATAAACCTCAACCTTGTCGCCTACCTTCAGCTCCGGGTTGTAACGGAATTCAGATGCAGGGATGATACCGTCGCTCTTGTAACCGATGTTTACGATAACCTCTTTCTTGTCGATAGAGATTACAGTACCCTCAACTACCTGGTGCTCAGATACCTTGTTAAGTGTTTCGTCATAAGCCTTCTCAAGCTCCTGCTTGCTTACGTTCAAGCTACTTCCATTCTCAAACTCGTCCCAATTGAAGTCTGCCAATGGCTGTACGTTCTTTAAATTTGACATAAAATTAGTAAAAATTGAAAATTAATAAAGTTAGACTTTATGTGAATTATTAAATCGAGTTGCAAAGGTACGCATATTTTCTCGTAACGATACAATTATATATAATATGTGTTTGTTTTATTAATTATCTTTAACGTTTTTGAGTCTGAAACGGTGCTTCTTACTTGCCTTGTGTGGCTCATAAACGGTTGGAACATCATCGGTTGGGGCTAATGACGATGCATTTCTGACGCCTCGATACTTCTGCCAGCGGCTATATATGGCACTAACGTAGTTGGCAGTCTCGCTACCACGCATATATCCGTATTTTACAACAGGGTCATTATAGTATTCCGGAGTGCTGAGCTTGAGTACATATTCAGCTACGTGTATCCATTTGTGTGGGTTTTTGCCGTTCTTTTTTGCCAACGCCATGGCATCACGTATATGGAAAAAGCCACCATTGTAACTCGCAAGGATGAAGAATTTGCGCTCTTCAGGGTTTCGTATGTCCGTAAAGCGTGTATTTAACTCGTTGATGTAACGTGCTGCTGCATAAATGTTTAGTTCTGGTTCGTACACGTCACTCTCTGCAAGTCCAAGGTGTTTCGCTGTTTCAGGCATAATCTGCATCAGTCCTTTTGCGCCTGCCCACGAATAAGCCTTCGGGTCGAAGCACGACTCTTGGTAGCATTGGGCTGCAAGAAGACGCCAGTCCCATCTTGCAATTGGTGCGTAACGCTTGAAAAGGTGGTCATAGTTAGAGATAATGCCTGCTTGTGTGTTCAGCATTGGGGCATATACACGACGATGAATGCTTTGCGTAGAAAAAAGTGCTTTCTCTTCCCGTTTTACACTTTCTGCTATTTCTGGCTTATACCAACTCCTTAGGCTGTCTGCCAATTCGGTGTTGTCAGTCCTCACCGCCCATGCTAACTTTCCGTTGTTTGTACTATAGCCACATGGTATTGTGCCTTTTGTGGATGTCGGTATCTGATATACAATAATATCTGCATCGCCTGCGTTGAATTTTTTGATCATTTCATCTATGCTTTTGCAAACTTCCACACGTAGCGATACACCGATTTTCTGTGCGAATTTCTCGCATAGAAGATATTGTGTACCCATTTGTTTGCCTCTGTATTCGTAATAAGTATTAGGGCCGCTTATTGTTAAAACGACCATTTCTCCGCTTTCTTGAATATCTCTGAGCGAGAAAGCGTTCGATGATACAGTGTCTGTGCCGAATGTGTCTCCCCATGGAGTTTGCGTGGGTTGTTGTCTTTCAGTACAAGCACTAATGCTTAATATAAAAAGAAGGGTGATGATTGATTTTTCCTGCATATAAACTTGTTCTCAATAGCCTACAAAAGTACAATAAATCTTGCATAATACCTAAAAATAACTTACTTTTGCGTGTTAATATTTGGGTTAAACTTTTTGAATTGTTGTTTATGAAACCATTAAAGGAATTGGTACGTACAAATGTGTTGAATATGGATATGCAAGTCTCAGACAATGATAGTCGGGTGCGTACAGAATCTTGTGTATGGCTCGATAGAGACGAGAACCCATATAATTCACCATATAATCGCTATCCAGACTCTTCGATGGCTGTATTGAAGGCGTCAATAGCTAAAATTAAGAATGTTCAAACTGCGAATGTGTTTATTGCAAATGGGCGTTATGCTTTGGTGGATTCTATGTATCGTTGCTTCTGTACGCCAGGTGTTGATAATGTTGTGATTGTTGAGCCTACGTATGATGTATATAGGACGATGGCAGAGTTGAATTGTGTTGAGAATAGAAGTGTACTTTTGGATGCCGATTTTCAATTGAATGCTGATCGAGTATTGGAGCAATGTGATGAGAAGACAAAACTTATTTGGCTTTGTTCACCGAATACACCGACAGGTATTGCTGCAAATCCTGCAGAGGTTGAAGTACTGTTAGAGATGTTCGACGGAATAGTTGTTGTAGACGAATCGTATGTTGACTTTAGTAGTCAGTTATCATGGCGTACACGGTTAGGAAAGTTTGATAATCTTGTTGTCTTGAATACAATGGATAATTCATGGGGATGTGCCGCTATTGGCGTTGCTATGCTTTATGCAAGTAGCGAACTCGTGAATATGTTGAATAGGGTGGCGTTGCCGTTTGGTTTGAATTCATTGTCACAAAAGGTGGCTATAGATCAATTGCGCGATACTTTTGAAGCTGAGAAGCGTGTACGCTTCATCATCCTTGAACGCCAGCGTATGATTTCTGCCTTTATGGATTTGTCTATATGTGTTCAGGTATATCCTTCAGAAACAAACTTTTTGCTTGTGAAGTTCGAAGACGCTCAAGCTGTATATAAATATCTGTTAGATAAGGGAATCGTAGTTAAAAATTGTGCAGATATGCCTTTGTGTGAGAATTGTCTGCGCATAACAATTGGTGCAAAACCAGAGAATAACGAGTTGCTTTCTGCTTTGCGCCAGTACTAAGTTATAAGATGGTGTCGTTCGGATGTGTTATTATATTCTGATGGTACCGAGGTTGTTACCATCGGAAAACAATAGTGTTTATCTTTACTTATCTAAAAACAATTAAAGGTAGAATGTCGAAACATTCTACCTTTAATTATATATTGTAATCTGTAAAATCAAATTACTCTGCTGTGTTCTCTTCTGTTGCCTCAGCCTTAGGAGCCTCTTCAACTGGAGTCTCAACTACAGCGTTCTCTGCTACGACCTTAACTGGGAGCTTAACCTCAACCTCTTTGTGGAAGTGGATTGTAGCCTCGAAGTCACCAACTGTCTTGATGTCGCGCATTGTGATAATCTTGCGATCAATCTCAAAGCCCTTCTTCTGAAGTTCTTCAGCAACGATGTTAGCGTTTACAGAGCCGTAAGTAGCACCAGTAGCACTAACCTTAGCCTCGATAACGAGCTCTACACCATTGAGAGCCTCAGCCTTCTTCTCGGCCTCAGCCTTGAGGACAGCGAGCTTGTGAGCCTGCTGCTTCAAGTTCTCGGCGAGAACCTTCTTTGCTGATTCAGAAGCAATAACACCCTTACCCTGCGGAATCAGGTAGTTACGACCATAACCATTCTTTACGTTTACGATATCGTTCTTGTAACCCAAGCCGATAATATCTTCCTTAAGTATAATCTCCATAATTGCTATTCCTCCTTAATTTATTTCATCAAATCGGTTACGTAAGGAAGCAACGCAATCTGGCGAGCACGCTTAACAGCCTGTGCTACGCGACGCTGATACTTCAAAGATGTACCTGTGATACGACGCGGAAGGATTTTGCCCTGCTCGTTCAAGAACTTCTTGAGGAATTCAGGATCCTTGTAGTCGATGTACTTGATACCGCTCTTCTTGAAACGGCAATACTTCTTCTTACGTGTGTCCACTGAAGGTGGAGTCAAATAGCGAATTTCTGATTCTACTGCTGCCATGTTTTAAGCCTCCTCTTTTTTGAACTTGTTAACTCGCTTCTCTGCATACTGAGCAGCATACTTGTCGAGCTTAACAGTGATGTAACGAATAACTTTCTCGTCGCGGCGATAGCCTGTCTCGAGAGTCTTGATGATTGTAGGCTCAGCCTTGAACTCTAACAGGCAATAGAATCCTGTAGACTTCTTCTGAATAGCATAAGCCATCTTCTTGAGTCCCCAAGCCTCTTCGTTCACAATCTCTGCACCATTATCAGTGAGGAGCTTCTTGAACTTAGCGACCGTTTCCTTCATCTGTTCATCAGACAAAACGGGAGTCAAAATGAAAACGGTTTCGTATCGATTCATTGTGTTAAAAATTAAATAAATATTACTTTTGCAAAATTGCGAGTGCAAAGGTACTGCTTTTATTTTGAATAAATTATATAGGAACTCTTGAACTTCTTAATCTTAACTTTATTTAATAAAATATCGTCGAATAGTAATTCGTTACGACTCTTTTGAGCATCCGCGTCGACCGTTACAAGTATCTGCGTCGACCATTACGTATGGGTTCATTGGGGCTTTGGGATGTGAAAATCCAATTGGAAAATCTGTAGTGTGATTCAATTATGGATGCAAGTAAACAGAAAAAACTGCAAACCATATATATATAATAATGTATATAGTTTGCAGCCTTATTATGTTTTGTCTACTTTGAAGCTAACCGCTTATGCCTCGATAGCAGCTACGCCCGGGAGTACCTTGCCCTCGATAGCTTCGAGAAGAGCACCACCACCAGTTGAGATGTAAGAAACCTGGTCAGCCAAGCCGAACTTGTTGATGCAAGCTACAGAGTCACCACCACCGATGAGTGAGAATGCGCCTTCCTTAGTTGCCTCAGCGATAGCCTCAGCGATAGCCTTTGAGCCACCAGCGAAGTTGTCGAACTCGAATACGCCTGCAGGACCGTTCCAGAGGATGGTCTTAGCGCCCTTGATAGCGTTAGCGAACAGCTTACGTGTCTCAGGACCTGCGTCCATACCTTCCCAACCCTCAGGTATTGCGCCTGACGGGCAAACCTGTGTGTTGCAGTCGTTCTTGAATGCGTCGCCGCATACCGAGTCTGTGCCGAGAACGAGGTTTACACCGTTCTCCTTAGCCTTCTTTATAACGTCGAGAGCTACGTCGAGCTTGTCGTCCTCGCAGATAGAGAGACCGATGTGGCCGCCCTGAGCCTTAGCGAATGTGTATGTCATACCACCGCAGAGGATGAGGTTATCAACCTTTGTGAGAAGGTTCTCGATGATGCCGATCTTTGTAGAAACCTTAGAACCACCCATGATAGCTGTGAATGGGCGCTTGATGTTGCCGAGAACTGCGTCTACAGCGTGTACCTCTTTCTCCATGAGGTATCCGAGCATCTTGTGATCCTTGTCGAAGTACTCGTCGATAACAGCTGTAGAAGCGTGCTTGCGGTGAGCTGTGCCGAATGCGTCCATTACGTAGCAGTCTGCGTAAGAAGCGAGTTTCTTAGCGAACTCCTGCTGACGGCCCTTCATCTCTTTCTTTGCTGCGTCGAACTCAGGTGTGCCCTTTTCTACGCCAACTGGCTTGCCTTCCTCTTCAGGATAGAAGCGGAGGTTCTCAAGGAGGAGTGCCTCGCCTGGCTTCAGAGCAGCAGCCTCTTCAGAAGCGTTGCCACAATCCTTAGCGAACTTAACCTCTACGCCGAGAGCTGCAGATACGTTAGGAACAATCTGGCTCAAAGAGAGCTTCTCGTTAACCTTGCCCTTTGGCTTGCCCATGTGTGACATCATGATGAGAGCACCACCGTCAGCGAGCACCTTCTTCAGTGTAGGAAGGGCACCACGGATACGGGTATCGTCAGTTACATTTCCATTCTCGTCCAATGGTACATTGAAGTCTACGCGTACAATTGCCTTTTTGCCGGCAAAGTTAAAATCTGCGATTTTCATTTTCTTAAAATGTTTATTTAAAGTTAGAAATATTTTTGTTTTTAAGCTCAATGCCTGTATTTGACCGCAAATTTACTAAAAATATATAGATATAGCGCAAGTTTGCAGTTAAATTTATTTATTCATATATTGTTTTGTCCTCTATTCCTGCTTCTGCGAGAGCTTCCTTGCGTTCTACACATGTGCCACATTTGCCACAGTGCACTTCTCCGCCTTTGTAGCAACTCCATGTCTCGGCGTAGTCTATACCAAGTCGCTTGCCAATGCGTGCAATATCGCTCTTTGTTATCTTTGTGTATGGGGCAATCACTTTCACGTTATTGTAAGTACCTGCTGTTGCTGCAGCATCTATAGCGTTGATGAATTCAGGGCGACAATCAGGGTAGATAGTGTGGTCGCCACCATGGTTGGCTATAAATACTTGGTCAAGATTGTTGCTTTCTGCTATGCCAATGGCTATAGCAAGCATGATGCCATTGCGAAATGGTACAACCGTCGACTTCATGTTGTCGTCGGCGTAATGGCCTTCGGGTATAGCTTCGGCACCATCAAGCAGACTCGACTTGAAATACTGATGCATGAAGTCGAGATTGATTGTAATGTGTTTGATGCCGAGTCGTTCGCAATGCATCTTTGCAAATGGTATTTCTCGTGCGTTGTGATTGCTTCCATAATCGAACGAAATGCCGAGCGCTATCTCGTCTTTGTGGTCGTAGAGTAGGGTAATGGAGTCCATTCCACCACTCACGATTATTGCTGAGTTTTTCATATTTAAAGTGTTAAATATTAAATGTAATATAAATTCTTAACTATATGACAACCAATATTATCCGTATTAAACTTTAATCTTTTCTTTAATATTATCCGAACAAAGCTCTAAGTGCTTCTTCCACCTTTCTGACGGGGTGTATGTTGATTGTATATTTACGTGTATCTATGCTCTGTACATTGTGTAAAGGCAAGATGATATCTGTGAAACCGAGTTTCTCTGCTTCTGCTATGCGTTGCTCGATACGGTTGATGGGTCGTACTTCGCCACTTAATCCTACTTCGCCTGCCATGCACCAACCAGTTTCAATGGCGGTGTCGACATTGCTTGATAGTACGGCAGCTATAACACTCAAGTCCATGGCGAGATCGGTTACACGTAGTCCGCCAGCAATGTTCACAAAGACATCTTTCTGTGTCAACTTGAACCCTACACGTTTTTCAAGAACAGCGAGCAACATATTCAGACGTCGTTGGTCGAAGCCGGTAGCGGAACGCTGTGGCGTGCCGTAGGCAGCTGATGAAACAAGTGCTTGTGTCTCTACAAGGAATGGACGCACACCTTCTATTGCTGAACTTATAGCTATGCCCGACAAGCCTTCGTGATCTTGGGATAGTAGTAGTTCGGAAGGGTTACTTACTTGGCGTAGACCAGTTTGTTGCATCTCGTATATTCCGAGTTCAGAAGTGCTTCCGAAGCGGTTCTTTATTGAGCGCAGTATGCGGTACATATAGTGTTGATCGCCTTCAAATTGTATCACGGTGTCTACGATATGCTCCAAAATCTTCGGTCCGGCAAGTGTTCCTTCCTTGTTTATATGTCCGATTAGTATGACCGGTGTGCCCGTTGTCTTTGCGAAACGCAACAACGACGCTGCACATTCGCGCACCTGCGTTATGCTGCCCGGACTACTCTCCACTTCATCGGTTGCTATTGTCTGTATAGAGTCGATTACAAGTAGTTCTGGTGCGAGTTCGTCAGCAAACTCAAATATCTTCTGTAGCGATGTCTCGCATAATATATTAATGTTGTCGACAATTGTTGTTGTTGCGTTGGACATACCTCCAAGCAAGCGTTCGGCACGCATCTTTAGTTGATGTGCGCTTTCCTCGCCACTAACATATAGTATTTTGCGATCTGGAATGTTTAGAATGGTTTGAAGCGTCAGTGTACTCTTGCCAATACCTGGTTCACCACCAAGCAGCACGATACTACCCGCAACGAGTCCGCCACCAAGCACACGATTTAGCTCGCCGTCGTGCATGTCGATGCGTGGATCATCTTGTGTAGGGATGTCCGAGAGTTTAATCGGAGTGCTTTTGCCTGATGTCGCATTGCTGTGGCGGAATAATCCGTCTGCATTACTGCCAAGTTGACTTGTGCCGAGGCGTATCTCCTTGAATGTATTCCATTCTCCGCAGTTCGGGCACTTACCAATCCATTTGGTCGATTCCTGTCCACAGTTGCTGCAAACGTATGCTGTTTTAGTCTTTGCCATAATAATGATTGTCCTATTTATTTGTCGTGGCTTTTGTCGCTACGCCTTATTCCCTACAAAAGTAACAATATTTTTCGTTGTGTCAAAATTTATTGCTACTTTTGCCGTATGAAACATGTTGTGATTTATATACTTATTGCCATATTTGTCGTTTCGTGTGGTAACTCAGTTGAGGAGCAGGAACGAATGACGCGTGCGGAACGTCAACGTCTACTTCATGAAGATTCGTTGGCGTTGAAGTTTGCTGTTTTGCCAACGGCGGATTGTATGCCTTTGTTCCTCGCAAAGGAGAAGCGGATGTTTGACACTCTTGGTGTGGATGTTCGTTTGCGTTGCTTCACGTCGCAGATGGATTGTGACACAGCTTTTGTTGGTAGTTCGGTAGAAGGTATAGTTACAGATTTAGTGCGAGCTAAGCGTATGCGAGAGCAAGGTGTGGCGATTGATTATTTGTCTACCACAAATGCCTATTGGCAACTTCTCGCAAATCGTAAGGCCCGTTTGAAGCGTATCAATCAGTTTGGTGATAAGATGATAGGCATGACGCGCTATTCTGCTACTGATTATCTCTGTGATTGTGTTCTTGGTAGTGCACGGATGCACTCTATTGCGTTTCGTATTCAAGTGAATGATGTCAATATACGTCTGCGTATGCTGCTCAACAACGAAATGGATGCCGTTTGGCTTGCAGAACCATTTGCTACTACAGCCCGTTTAGCTGGTTATAATGTGGTTATGGATAGTAGGGATATAAATAAGCGTTTGGGTGTGATAGCTCTGCGTGCTAATCGTGTGATGGACGAAAGACGCAAGAAGCAAATTGTTGCTTTTGTGAAGGCGTATAATGCGGCTTGCGACTCTATCAATGTCAATGGTATGGGGCATTATCCTGATGTGCTTCGTAAATATTATAAGGTAGACGATCGTACAATATCTGCCTTGCCTAAGTTGAAGTTTAATCATATTGAAAAGCCGCGTTTGCAGGATATCGACCTTATTTCCACAAGCAAATAGTAAAAGCTATGGCAAATCCAACTATAAAAGACTCAATACTTATACATCGTAACGTCGGTGAATCGTTGCAATTGCTGAGGAAGCGTATGACAGATCTTTCTATTACAGACTATATCCAAGATGTAGAAGAAATAGAGAACGACTATCGCATTATGTGTAATTCGCTATCGCATAATATGCGTGATCCTCAAGGAGAAATTGTTTACAACCAGTTACTACGTCGTACGTATCGTTTGTATGCCAATGTCCGCTTGGCATTTATTGTGAAGAAGCGTCTGCCTTTCATCCATTGTACTAATGTGGCAAAGCGTTTTGATATCAGTGGTGAAACTGTAGCTAAATCGCTTGAGAACTATGTGCAAGATACGGCTATGGCATCACTTTCGCTTGGTGATACGCCGAATACGTCGGTAGCACGTGTGAATGCTATGCATCAGCGTTATATGAACGAGTTGTTTAGTAGTTTGCTTGTGGCTTCTCAATGGAGTGATGATAAAAAGCAGTTCTATAGCGAGCTACTTATCTCGCCAATGGTGGATCAAGACGACACATTACTTATTGTAAGTGCGCTGACGATGGCACTTCTTAATGTCTTTGATGTAAATAAATGGCTTACTCTTGTTAATGTTTGTTTAAGTTCAACTATTGAGAGAGTGAAGCAACGTGCCCTTGTTGGTGTTATGCTCACTTTGCCACATAGCGAGAATTTATTGTTTGTTGAGATAAATGAAGCCATAAAAACAATTTGTAAATCAGCCGATATGCGTCGGGAGATTGGTGAACTCCAGTTGCAGTTGTTGTTGTGTATGCAAACTGAAGAGGATAATGCTGAGATACAACGCGACATAATGCCTACGTTGATAAAGAATAATAAGTTCAGAATGACTCGTGATGGTATTGTAGAAAGTGATGATGATTCGCTGAATGATATTCTTGATTCTGGCTCTGTGGATAAGAATATGGCTGAGATGGAAGAGAAGATGAAGAAGATGATGGCGATGAGGGATTCGGGTAGCGATATCTACTTCGGTGGTTTCTCACATATGAAGCGTTTCTCTTTCTTCTATCAGCTTAGTAATTGGTTCGCTCCTTTCTCTTTTGATAATCCTGATGTGGCATCAGTGGTGAGGGGGACGGATGGCGAACTCATCCATAAGGCTATTTCTCAAGGGCCGTTCTGTGATTCGGATAAGTATTCCTTTGTGTTTGCGCTTTCGTCGGTTATAGATAAGTTGCCTGCAGATGTAAAGGAGATTGTTGCTTCGGGTAAGGATATAGCGGATAGTGCAATGGCAATGGATACAGAGTCGGCTGCTTACATTCGTAGAATGTATCTACAGGACTTGTATCGTTTCTTTAAATTGCACCCAGAGCGCAAAGACTTTGCTAATCCGTTTGAATACAAAGATGATGATGTTGCGGCGTTTTTTGTAGCCAACGAATTATTTGACGGATTATTGGGAGAAGAGTTGGTCGTTGTCGAACGTCATTTGTTTAAGTCGAAGAAGTATGACGTTGTTGTAAAGCTTCTCTCTCGTCTGATTGCAAAGGGTGTGGCTTCTGCTGACGAGAAGTATATTTGTGCTTTGGCTTGTCAGCGCCTTGGCAGAAATGAAGATGCCTACAAGCTGCTTTTGAGTTTACAAGATTGTAAATATGATATAACCAGGGTGCAGAAAAGTCTTGCTGATGTGCTTTTTGCGTTGGGGCACTATGTTGACGCAGCGAAGTATTATAAGATGTGTTTAGAGCGTGAACCTGAGAATCGTCGTCTTGTTCTTTGTCATAGTCTTGCGCTTGTGAATAGTGGGAATGTAAAGGATGGGCTTGTCGATTTATTCCGCTTAGACTACGAAAATGACAATGATGTAGATGTGAAGCGCATTATTGCTTGGGGGTACTTAGTGAACTGCAAACCGAATGATGCTGAGCGTGTGTATGATTGGATTGTCAATTCGGACAGAGTTATAGATAGTGATTGGCTGAATTGTGGATATGTTAAGTTTATCCTGTCTAAGACAGCGGAGGCTGTACGATGCTTTCAGCGTTTTGTGGAACAGAATGAAGCGACTAATCAGCGTGAGTTGCTGAAAAGGGAGTTGGCAAACGATTGGAAGATTCTATCTAAAAATGGAGTGAAAGATTATGAAGCACATTTAATTGTTGACATCGTAATGACTAAATAATTTAAGTTTCGCAAGCGAAAGTAGTTATTAGAAGTTATTGGAAGATGAAAATACATCCTGTCTCACAGATTTAAGAAATGAATCAGAACACAATTTGTATTCAGATGATAGTTATGTCTTTTTTGATAAGTACCCATCTGTAAATATATTTATGGAAGAGATAGCTTGTAGAATTGTGATGGAATTGGCTGGAATTATTGATAGACGTGTCTTACGTTAACAGCTTCGTGACAAACAGCTTTAACGGTTTGAGTAGTGTCACGCTTTTTGTATTGAGGGTAGTACTAAAACTTTAAAATAAAAGAGCCGTGACACAGTTCTGTTTACACTACCAAGGAGATCGCAAAATGTTTCAGTTGCGCTCTCCTCCTTATCTTTCGGCGTTATTCAAACATCCACGATATGATCCACACCTAATTGTTTAAGCCCATTATTTAATGTATTCAATTAAGAATTAACGAACATATTTCAATTCGTTCTTGTTTATATGGATAGAGCTACCGTCCATGTATTCGATGTTGATTTCTGTTAGCACAAGTTTCTTAGCAGAATAATTGTACCAGAGACAATCCCAATATTTTCCATAACCATAAGTTGTGCCAGGCTTTATAGGGCCAGTAACCTTACCACCACCTTCAATGGTTCTACGAACTTCACATGAAACTGGGTCGCCCACGGCATTTATTGGATAGCCTCTCCAGTTTAAATATTTTATAGTCTTATTAGATACATTCTTCCATACAAGATGAGCGTCTACACCGCCAGCACTATTAGGAGATGATAGATAAGCCTTCTTTATCTTTATCGTATTTTTTAACAGGTCTATTCTCTTAGCTCTCTTAAGATTATCCTGTCTCTTGGTTTCTGCTGCATCTATAGCAGCGAGAGAATCAAGTCTTTCTTTATTAGCCTCACTATTAGACGTTGACTCTGTTTGATAAGAAGTTGTTTGATAATTATCAGAACAATCTTTTAGTAGACAAATACAAAAGAGAAAAATAATCAAAGAAATTAGTAATACAAAAGCTAATGGGAAGGTTGAAGATTTCTTCCCCGTATTGTTGCTTTCATTCTTATTATTTGAAGAATAAGGAACTTGTTTGTTATCAAATTCCATGCTTTTCTCTTCTTCTTGAGGCATTTGAACATTAACATTAACTTGTCTTTCAGCCTCTTCTTGTTTCGCCTTGTTTTCTTCCTCTTTGCGTTTCTTTTCGGCCTTCCATTCTAAGAATTCCTCAAACTCTTTTTTTTCTTCTTCTGTCATAATGATTATTATTAGAATTATGTAAAATAAAATAGAAATTTCATCAAGAATGACATTCTTTATGTCATCTTCTACTTTTCTTGCTGTTTTTGGATATACATCTGATACAAAATAGAATACATAACCAGCAATGTAACTATAACATTACAAAGCGTTTCACATATCATCAAGATTCTTCTGATGATTTTTCTTATATACAGGAATGTAATTGATTCTATCTGTATATGACATTTTTACTTGATAATCATAATCTTGTTCAATAATTATTAATGTAATGATACCTTTGTTGCTTTGAAAAGAGCACGATGAAACAAACGAACCTACCAGTGGAGATTTATATGTTGCCTCATTATGTTTCTCATGAAGCAAAGACTCCAATTTGTCATATAATTCTTTTGCTTCTTCTTTTTTGAAGAAACTATGACAAAACACTACGGAGTACATTTTTTTTGTATCAGTATCATAATGCAAACCAAATGATTCTGTGTTTTCAAGGAAAGGACCTTCCATAACACGAAGCCCCTTACTAGCATATTCGTTATCTGGAGAAATATAAAAGCCTTTCGACATTAGTTTTGAGGCATATTCATTAACAGTTCCATCAATAGGAAATCCAAGGAACTTCAAATGTTCCTCAGAAAAAGCCTGTGTGAAGCACAAAAAAGAAATGATAAGTATTATAAATCGTTTCATTCTCTTTCCTTTGTTTTAAACATCAATTCAATTATGGAGTGAATTATATGCTGGACTCACCATAAAGGCATTATTAGTTGTCGATAGCGTAAGAACATAATTTTCAGTCAAATTGGGTTTAATTTGAACAACCAATTAGAAATCATCATTTTCCAATTCCTTTGCACGTAACCATATTCCATCGGCAATTCTGCCAACATCACTTGAATATGATTTGAGTGCATTTCTATCTTCGCTCCAACGAACAAAATTTTTCAATTCAAGTACTTTTGTTCCATTACTTGATTTTGTCCCATTGAAAATAAAATCTTCATGCCAATTAGCCATTCCGTCTTCGGCTCTTACTCTGTATTTACAATCTTTGATTGTGATTGTAACCATATAATCACAAGTCCCAACCATATCAATTGTAGCAGTTTGTCGAAATAGTTTCTTTGCGTGAAGATATGATGAGTTTCTAAATTTTATGGTTCCTGTCTCCTTGTCATCATATTGTAATCTCTGCTGAAAGTTTTGTATATGGGTAGCAAGCCACTCTTTAGCTGCACGATATAAGATATCCTTTGATTGGGGACATGACAATACAACTGTTAGATCGTAATTTGCAGTATCACACTCTGCTTTTTCTATTTTTGCTTGCGCCATAGAAGACATCGTTATACTTACAAGAAGTAATAATATCGTTAAAAACTTTTTCATAGGCCATTTAGTTTTTAATTATCAGGTTGGAACCCACTCTTATAGTCTACATCTATCCATTTTGTCTTAGGAAAATATGTTTTTATATTATCTCTTGTTATGCGAATTGTGTCACTGCCCCCTCCCATGTAGTCTATGGTAACCATATATGGAAAAGGTGTCGGTTTCTTGCCAGATATATGATAAATACCAAAATGTCTTTTGTATGATTTTTTTGTCTCAAATGGACCAGTTGCTTGAATTAGTTGATATTTTGAAAACTTTGTATTGGCATTTACACCACCAACAATGTCATCGCAAATTGCATCTCCGACTTGATTGACAGGACAGAAATGTACATTGACATATTTCAAGTTTCTCTCACTTGTTACCTTGAATTTCACCTCAAGCTGAAGTTGGCTAAAATCATATATGTTAGCCACGAAAAATTTAAATTCTGAAAATTGAATTTGTGCACTAACTTTCAAACTTGCTGCAATAGCTATGATAGCTAACATAATTTTCTTTTTCATACTTCCATTTTTTTGCGGGTTGTTGTATATGTTTATTAAGTACAAAAAGACGTGAGACTCTATACTTGCTCGCCACTTATTCTTGGTCGTAGGAAACCATTGCTTGATGACGAACAGATAGAATCTCACGCTGAAAGTTATACGTACCCCAAAAAGTGTGCCGATGAGGTTAATCCTCCTTGGCACACTACGAGGGTTGATTATACAACCTACCCGTGACATCTTCTCTGCTAAGCCATTGACAAGCATTTTGAATTTCCTACGTTCAGAATAATCAATGAGCAAAGCGTTGATGACGCCTTATGTATGTTTGCAAACACACTTATTGCGAATGCGCCACAAAGTTACTAAAAATATATGAGAATAAAAACTTTATGGTCTATTAGTTGAGGAATAACAGAAATTTTAATCCACTTATGCCACGATAAAGGCAAAATAACAGCGTCCCTTGCATTACTAATTTAGTAATATTGCAAGAAACGCTGTTGTTTTATTAGAGAGGTTAAGAGGGTGTTGTCAACCTTGCTAGGATGGTATTATTGTTCCATCTCACCACCTCCAACACCACTATCAGGTTTGGTTGTTGGGGCGGTGCTCTCTGGCAGTTTGATGTTGCCTTCATCGTCCATGTATTTGTAGATTACCTGGTTGATATTGGAGAAAGCAAAGGCACGCTTTAGCTTCTGTACACGTTGATAGTCGGCGCTACCCTTCAGCCCGTTCTTCTCGCTTGGGCGGTTAGTGTTGAACCATGCGTGCAGGCTGCCTGCTTGGTTGCAAAGTTCTCGCGTTGAGCCTACTGTTTTTCGGTGGCAGGTCATATGAGTTCCTTTCGCCATTAATGCCGATCATCATTTTTATGATTATAAGGCAGAACAGTGGTTTCTTGAATATAAAGATTTGTTGAATACAATATTTATGTGACATTTATCACATGTGCCACCTATCCAAACGTAATATGTAGAAGTGTCTTGTGTCATAATCGTTCACTTGATTTCCGTACAAAGTCACTTTATTCAGTAGGTTTTACCACAGCTCTCCACTCCATAAACTGCTTGGTTGTTTCTCCGCTATGATGGTCGAGGAAAAGGCTATGGGCGGTGTCGAGCGCAGCAATCGCCTGCATGTCCTCAGCATCAAGTTCAAAGTCGAAGAGATTCAGATTCTCCTGCATTCGCTCCTTGTGAACAGTCTTCGGAATGATGATTACATCGCTCTGCAGCAGCCAGCGCAAGGCTACTTGTGCGGCAGTCTTGCCATATTTCTTGCCAATCTGGGTGAGGGTAGGGTTGGTGAACATGCCGTTCTGACCTTCTGCCAAAGGAGCCCATGCCATGAGACGGGTGCCAAACTCATCCATGAATTTTCGGGTCTCGTGCTGCTGGTTGAACACATGCGTCTCCATCTGGTTCACCATCGGCGCAATCTCCATGTTGGAAGCCAGGTCTATGAGATGATCAGGGAAGAAGTTGCTCACTCCTATGGCACGAACCTTTCCTGCCTTGTAAGCTTTTTCCAAGTCACGATAGGCACCATAGCGGTCGCAGTAAGGCTGGTGGAGGAGCATCAGGTCGATGTAGTCGGTCTGCAGCTTGCGCAGACTCTCGTCGATGCTCTTCATGGTCTGTCCGTCGCCATAGTTGGAAGGCCAGACCTTGGAAACGAGGAAAATCTCATCACGATTCACGCCGCTCTTCTTCCATGCGTTGCCCACGGCTTCCTCGTTGAGATAAGCCTGCGCAGTATCTATCATCCGATAACCCACGCTGAGAGCATCCAGCACACAACGCTCACACTCATCAGGTTCCACCTGATAAACACCATATCCCAATTGCGGCATTTCCACGCCATTGCTTAACTTTATCTTCTTCATAATTGTAAAATCTTATCGTTGTTATTTTATCTTGTTATATTCCTCATCGCTCACAGCCTCCTGCCACTCGTTGGATGTGTTCTCGCCAGGTATTTCAAAGGCGAGGTGGGCAAACCAGCTGTCTTTTGCAGCACCGTGCCAATGCTTTACGTTGGCTGGAATGTGGATGACTGTGCCAGGGATAATCTCCTGTGCAGGTTTGCCTTCCTCCTGATACCAACCACGTCCGGCTACACCTACCAGCATCTGCCCGCCACCCTTTGTGGCGTGGTGCGTGTGCCAGTTGTTGCGGCAACCTGGCTCAAAGGTTACGTTGAAGAAAGGTATCTGACTGTCGGATATTTGTGCCAGATAACTGTTGCCCTTGAAGTATTTGGCGTAAGCGGTGTTGGGCTCACCGATAGGGAAAATCATCTCGCGCTGGAATGCAGCTTTCGCATCGTCGCCTTTTACATCCTCGCTCCACACTTCCTTAGCCAGATTGAATGCTGCCCAGGCCTTTGGCCAGCCGGCGTAGAAGGCGATGTGGGTGATGATTTCTGCCGCTTCCGTGCGAGTAATTCCATTGTTCTTTGCTGACTGCAGGTGATATTTCAGCGAGCTGTCGGTGATTCCTTGACTGATGAGCGAAGTGATGGTTACCAAACTGCGGTCACGCAATGAAAGCAGGTCATTGCGGCTCCATACTTCTCCAAAGAGGATGTCGTCGTTGAGGTGAGCGAACTCTGGGGCAAACTCACCCAGTTGGGTGCGCCCTGCTGTCTGTACTATTTTTTGTTGTGCCATAATGTTGAGCGATAGCGTTGTTAATATGATGAATGTTGCAAAAGTTTTCATACGAATCGATGGAAGAGTATCTACTTCGTTCATTTTATTTTAAATTCTTTTTCAGAAACTCTTCGATGTTGTCCCAAGGAATCATTCCTTTTTCGCCACCATCGTATAGGTCGCAATGAGAAGCTCCAGGAACGATGAGAAGTTGTTTGTTCTCTGGCACGGGATTTGGCTTTCTTGCGAAGTCGTAGCCTTTCGCTTTTCCATCCATCATGTATCTGAAGGCACTTTCTCCGAAGTAACGAGAATGCGCTTTCTCTCCATGCATAATGAGTACCGCCGAACGTATTTCGTTGATGTAATAGAGGAAACGGGTGTTGGCGTAAGCCTGGCAGCCGGTGGTGCGCCAACCGTCGTTCGACTTCCCCGAACGCTTATGATAGCCACGTGGTGTTTTGTAATAGGCGTAATAGTCTTTTACAAACTGCGGTGCATCCTTCGGCAATGGGTCAACCACGCCACCAGCCATAGTAAATGTTCTGTTCTTGAGGTCGGCCGTGCGAGCTTCTGCCCATGCCTTTCGTGTCGAATATCGCTTTTCTTCGCTGTCATCTGCGTCAAAGTAACCATTCCCGCTTCCACGACTTAAGTCATACATGGTTATTGCTGCAGTAGCCTTGATGCGAGGATCTTGTGCTGCCGCATTCAGAGCGATTCCGCCCCAACCGCAAATGCCAATGATGGCGATACGCCCTGCATCTACGTCATTTCGCATACTGAGATAATCTACTGCAGCCAGAAAGTCTTCCGTATTGATTTCTGGAGAAGCCGTACGGCGAGGTTCTCCTGAAGATTCGCCTGTAAACGAAGGGTCGAAAGCGATGGTGATGAATCCACGCTCTGCCATGGTCTGTGCATAGAGACCTGAACATTGCTCCTTCACTGCTCCGAAAGGACCGCTAACGGCAATGGCAGGCAACTTTCCTTCAGCGTTCTTCGGAATATAAAGGTCTGCAGCAAGAGTAAAGCCGTATTGGGTCTTGAATGTTACTTTCTCATGATTTACCTTCTCGCTTTTAGGAAAAGTCTTGTCCCAATCCTGTACTAATTTTATCTCTTTGTCCATAGTTTCTGCTTTTACTTTTATCTGATTTCCTGCACAAAAAATGAGGGCTATTGCTATAACTGTGAGTAATCTGTTCATGATTCTATTTCTTTACGATTTTCTTTCCGTTTTCAATATAGATATCCTTGCTGGGAGCCTGTTTCAGCTTTTCCCCATTAAGCGAATATATTCCGTTTGGAGCCTTCTGGTCTGCAAGCGTTTGCTTTATTCCTGTAGCAGAACCTAATGAAAGTGTAACTTTTACGCTACCTCCACCAGCATTGAGAAACGTCTTGATTTCATCCTTGCTCATTCCTTCAATCTTGCCCAAACGGGTAAATGTCCAGGAATTTGTGTCATAATAAAGGCAGATGTTATTGCCTTGATACAGAATCACATCGCCAGCAGTTGTGGTGATACTCTCGTTGTTTTGTGGCAGACTGATGCCTATGTTTCCCACTTTCTCGAAGTTGCCATAGTCATCAGCCTCGTAGGTGATGTCTCCCTTTTCCAACTGTGTCAGAAGTGCTCTTGTTGAAGAATTGTCAATGAGCTGGCACGAAACCGTCTTTCCATTGATTGTAATGTTCATTGTGTTCGCTGATTTGTCAGATGGCGTAGCCTCTACTTCATTGCTTTGGCAAGCCATAGCCGTCAGTGCCATGAACATGATGTAAATGTGCAAAACCAATCTTTTCATATTAAACCTTTTGTTTGATAATTAAAAACTGGTGCAAAGATACGTACATTCTTCTAAAGAGCTTATACCTGGTTTTCGGAAGACATTACCGAAATTCCGTTTCTATCAAATAATAGAAATAATAGTTATTCTACACATGCATCATTATATCTACGCAGTTTTGCGATACTCGCTTGGAGTCTTGCCCGTCTGCGCCTTGAAAAAGCGGACGAAGTGCTGGGGATACTCAAAGCCGAGGCGCTGGCTGATTTGCGTTATGCTGAGGGTTTCATCAACAAGTAGTTGGCGGGCAGCCGAAAGCAGTCGGTCGCTAATCAGACTCTTGGCGGTTCTGCCTGTCTCGGTCTTAACCAATTCGCCGAAATATTTAGTTGAATAGCAGCATTTGTCGGCAAAGTAGGCTACGGTAGGCAGACCTTCATGCTCCGCCTTCTGGGCAATGTATTCATCGAGCAGAGATATGAACTTCTTTACTACCGAATGATTTATTTCCTCGCGTGTGATAAACTGACGGTCGTAGAAGCGCAGACAATAGTTCAGCAGCAACTCGATGTTAGAAACGATGAGTTCACGCGAATGCCTATCTATAGGATGCTCGAGTTCCTGCCCAATCATTGAGAGCACGTCACGGAAGATGTTTACCTCGGCAGCGGATAGGTGTAGAGCTTCGTTGCTTGTATAGTCGAAGAACTCATAGCGGGAGATGTTCTTGCCAAGCTGGGTGCGGTTGAGCAACTCGGGATGGAATGCCAATACCGTATATTTGGCAAGCGGTACTCCTGGATTAGGTTCCACTTTAATAGACTGTCCTGGAGCAAACGAGGTTACGGTCATCTCGTCAAAATCATATTCTGTTCTGCCGTATGACAATTTGCAACCCTTGTTTTCCTTCAGAAAGAGGGCATAAAGTCCGTAGTGATGCACAGCCTCCTGTATAGGAGAGGTGTTCTCTACACGCGCAATGCTTACTAAGGGATGAAGCGTTTCCACCCCTATGAAGTCGTTGAACTCCTGTATAGTATTAAAGAATAATTCCTTCATCATCCTATGTCTTTTAAATTTATGCAAAGATAATGCAAACGAGCGCAATGAAAGCTTGCTTTCAAATTGCCGAGTGCAGCTTATCTAATGCAAAGATACGCACATTCTCCCAAAGAGCTTATACCTGGTTTTCGGAAGATATTACCATTATCGGAGTTTTTGTCCTTTGTACTTAAACACTTTGACCATTTCCTTGTCGCCACCCACGAGCTGGCTGCATCTGTTCGGCATTCCGGTGTCTGAGAAACCGCATTTCTCCATGACCTTTCCTGATGCAGGATTTCTTCGTTCTTTATTATGTTATTGATTCATGTGTAAATACACCGTCAGCTCAATCTGTGTCAGCAGAATGCAGGGATGCTTCGTCTATACGCTCGATTTTGAATATGACTGGTCTTGTACCGTCAGAACAACAGCATATCATTTCGTTTTCACGCTTCATCCATCCCTTCATGATTGAACCACCTTGTAGTCCGGTGTATATGTATCGTGAAATGGCATCCCATGCCTCAGAGCAATGTGGCATCTTGGGACCTCCTGCTACGCTATCCGGGTCGGCAGAAGTTTTGACGAGCGTATTCAAGCCTCCATGCCAGAAATGGTCGTTTTCATCGTCACGCTCAAAAACAAACTCATCACCAATGTTGTAGCATGGACACATTCCTGCTTTGGGGTCGGCGCAATACTTCTCCTGCAGTTCCGGATAGACCTTCTTGTCTATTACCGTTACTTTTACTTTATGCTTCATATTCTTTCTTATTTATATAATTACCAATTCTCTTAGCTTGTCTTCTCTGATTATTTTGAGAGATATGTTCGGTCAAAAAGTATATTTTTCATCTTTCTTGATATTCTATTCTTTCTTTTCAACAAACGCTTGATTCTCTGTTAGATGTATGCAAAGGTAGTAAAAAATATATATCCATGTAAATCGTTCTGCTTTTTACATGGATATTCTGTTTTGACGGTATAATATATCTGCTGTTATTATAAATATGGAATGGCAAACTTTACCAGACAAATACTTAATACTGCTACGTTATTATTGGGGTTTATTATGTCTACAGCCATTTTTCTCTATTTTCAGCAATTTATTTTTTGCTTCCAGACCTCCGGCATAGCCAGTAAGTGAGTGGTTGCTACCGATAATACGATGACAAGGTATGAGGATGCTTATACCATTGGCACCAATAGCTCCTGCTACGGCTCTAACGCCTTTAGGGTTGCCGATTGTTTCTGCAATATGCTTGTAACTCCTTGTTTCTCCGTAAGGTATATGGCGCAATATGTTCCAGACTTGATGTTGGAAATCGGTTCCTATGGGGTGTAACGGAATATCAAACGTCTTGCGGATTCCAGCAAAATATTCATCGAGTTGCTGCTTGACCTGTTCTAAAACTGCAGTTGTATCAATCTTGAAATCTGCACTCGTGTGGTTTTCAAGACGACGTTTGTTGCGTTCAGCACATGGCTTTTCGTTCCAATCACAAAGACACAGTTCCTCGTCAACTGATGCCAAAATCAACTCTCCACAAGGTGAGTCGTAATATTGTACGTATATCGGTTGCTTTGTCATAATTATTTTATCTTCAATGTCCGCAGATATTCTTTCTGCTCAGGCGTGATTCTGTAGCTCTCGATGGCCTTCTGGATGGTTTTGTTGTGCGTCCAGAGAGCGAGGCGGCGTTGCTCGATGTAGGGAATTGTTGCGTCCCATTGCTTGGCAAGGGCGGTGGCAAAGAACCAGGCTATCATCATTTTTACGTAATACTCTTCGCTCCTTACTGATGCCGGAATTTCAAGATATTCTGCCTTGAAGTCTTTATCCAGGTAATGCGACATAAGCATTCCTATTCCAAAGCGACAAGTATATACGTGTGACGATTTACTCCAAGTCTTGATTTTCGCCAATAGCTCCTTCTTGTGTTTGGCAAACACCTTTGGAGACATAATGTCGCAAACCGCCCAGTTGTCCACGAATGGCAGGAAACAGTCTGTCAGCTGGATACATTCTTCGTAGTCCTTAACCTCGGAAATGAGGAGTCCGTGAAGCATGTTCTCATCGTAGTATTCGTGAGGAAGCTGATGAAGGAATTCCTCGCATTCTGCCTCCTTCATAAGCTCTTTTGCAAACTTGCGTAGCATGGGCACACGAATGCCAATGAAACTATCCATAGGCACTCCCGGGGTCAGCTTGGCTTGGAAAACAGCATACTGCTTATCCTGCATGGCGAACAGTCTTTCTTGAAGCAACGTCATAACTTCTTTGCTTTATAATGCAACATAGAAGGAATAATTGTTTCTTTATTCTGTAGGTTTCACCACAGCTCTCCATTCCATAAACTGCTTGGTGGTTTCTCCGCTATGATGGTCGAGGAAAAGACTATGGGCGGTGTCGAGCGCAGCAATCGCCTGCATGTCCTCAGCATCAAGCTCGAAGTCGAAGAGATTCAGATTCTCTTCCATTCGCTCCTTGTGAACGGTCTTCGGGATGATGATTACGTCGCTCTGCAGTAACCAGCGCAAGGCTACCTGTGCAGCTGTCTTGCCGTATTTCTCGCCAATCTGGGTGAGGGTAGGGTTGGTGAACAGACCGTTCTGACCTTCTGCCAATGGAGCCCACGCCATGAGCTTGGTGCCAAACTCATCCATGAATTTTCGGGTCTCATGCTGCTGGTTGAACACATGCGTCTCCATCTGGTTCACCATCGGCGCAATCTCCATGTTGGAAGCCAGGTCTATGAGATGATCAGGGAAGAAGTTGCTCACTCCTATGGCACGAACCTTTCCTGCCTTGTAAGCTTTTTCCAAGTCACGATAGGCACCATAGCGGTCGCAGTAAGGCTGGTGGAGGAGCATCAGGTCGATGTAGTCGGTCTGCAGCTTGCGCAGACTCTCGTCGATGCTCTTCATGGTCTGTCCGTCGCCATAGTTGGAAGGCCAGACCTTGGAAACGAGGAAAATCTCATCACGATTCACGCCGCTCTTCTTCCATGCGTTGCCCACGGCTTCCTCGTTGAGATAAGCCTGCGCAGTATCTATCATCCGATAACCCACGCTGAGAGCATCCAGCACACAACGCTCACACTCATCAGGTTCCACCTGATAAACACCATAACCCAGTTGCGGAATTTCCACGCCATTGCTTAGCTTTATCTTCTTCATAACCAATATGTTTTAATGTTCCATTTATTTTTTATCCTTTGTACTTAAACACCTTGACCATATCCTTGTTGCCACCCACAAGCTGGCTGCATCTGTTCAGCATTCCGGTGTCTGAGAAACCGCATTTCTCCATGACTCTTCCTGATGCAGGATTTCCGGTGAAATGATCTGCCCAGATGTTTTCGAAATGTTTCTTTCATTCAAATCTGATCATTCTTGCAAGTTCCATAAAATAGTCATTCGACCAAATATCCAACTCTTTGGGATTCCTGACAAAAGGCAACACGTCTGTCTTTGTTTGATTCATGTCTGCCGTGGCAAGTCGTTCATTCAGTTTTTGAAGGAACGTCTCCTTGTCAAGTTCTTCGTGATTGAACTGCAAGGCTCTTTCGCACAAGTGAGTAAAGTCAAGAGGAACATTGTGGCGAACATACCATTCGAAGTCATACCAATCACGTCCCTTAACTCTGTTCTTCCAAGCACGATACACCAATGCATGCATCTTTCCTGCAAAGAGGGTTGGCAATGTGAAACATCGTGTCATGAAAGATTGGGGGAGCAGAAGCAACTTCTGTTCTGTTTGGAATTTCAAAGGAGGTTGAGTATCAACTTCAATCTTAATCTTGACAGATTTCTCAGTTTGGAATGTAATGTCATATACATCTGTGTTGTCTTTCAGAAAGGCAGACTCCACTTTGCCAAAGTTCTTTTTGTCCTTCTTTTTGATTTCAACCTCTCTACCCACCATAGCGAATTGGTCAATGATGGGCTGAAAATATTGTGTAAAATCAAAGTTTTCATTCGGAGCAAGCAGGGAAAAATCCATATCCTCAGAGAAACGATGCAATCCATGGAATATACGCAGACATGTTCCACCATAGAAAGCTGCCTCGTTGAAAAAGCCACCATTGTAAAGACCAGAAAGAATAATCTGCTGGTTGACCTCAAAGATAGCATTGCGCTTTTGCTGCTCGGTCGTTATGTCATAGCTCGAAAGCATTTGATTGAATATCTCGTTTGTGTTCATTTGCTTAGATATTTAATTAGAGTTTCTATGGATTTAGACTTTTTGCCAACCTGAGCATATTGCTCCAATATACTTATGTCCATATTCCTGAAATCATCTATCTCCATTCGGATGTCCTCCTCCAAATAGTTCTCTACATCCTTTTGGTAACGTAAATTAACCTTCGGAGAATTTGCGATTAAGTCACAGAGAGCTTTTTCTGGTGTTGCCATCAGAAAGGCGTAACTCTGCATATTGATGCTTGTAATCCCTATGGAAAAGGCTTCTCTTGACATGTTCTTATATTCAAAACGCCCGACAGGAGTATCAAAACTACGGGAGTGCTTTAGTGTCATAGACTGAGTAGTGTAAACAGCTTCTGGTATTAATCCATAATAACGTAAGGCTGTCTGCATAGACACATATGAAGGGGCATAAAGATGATTGGCTATCAGTTCTGTGGATAGAGCAACACGAGACACATTTGGGGCTACCACATAAAGCCCCTTCTTGAGTCGGATAATTTTATGAGCCGCTTCAAGACTGCGTACTTTCTGATTCCCTGCTTCAATGTTTGTAAACAATGAAGCTATAGCTGAAGTACTGACCGGTATGTTACCTATATGTTCTAAATCCATTATCATGGCGCAAAAATAGTAAAATTTGGAATAGAAAACGAACATGTATTTGTTTTTCTGTTCTATTTTTGGCTATTTTAACAAGTTGCTTAGTTAGACCGCTAAACATTGATGCAGAAATCAGGCTACATACTCCGAGTCTGAATAGTGCTCCTGTTCCATAGCATTCTCATTGCCCACATCAGAATTGTATCTTCGGCTGAGCCTTGCCAGATAGGATAATGTACTCCCTCAGGTTCAAACAACTTCTTTTGAAGATGTGAACAGAGATTCGTTTTTATCCGTTGTACTTAAACACTTTAACCATATCCTTGTCGCCACCCACAAGCTGGCTGCATCTGTTCAGCATTCCGGTGTCTGAGAAACCGCATTTCTCCATGACTCTTCCCGATGCTGGATTTCCGGTGAAGTGGTCTGCCCAGATGTTTTCAAAATGCTTCTCGTTGATGCAGTAGTCGAGCATCTGCCTTAAGGCTTCGGTGCAGATTCCCTTGTTCCAATAAGGCTTTCCAACCCAGTAGCCCACCTCACAGTCGTTTTCTCCGATAGGGATGTTGCTGGTTTCATGGGTGTAGTAGCCGATGCAACCGATTGCCTCGCCAGTCTCTTTCAACACAATCGCCCATGTCGTGTCATTATGGAAGAATGTCCGGATAATCTCCCGACTTTCTTCTACAGATTTATGTGCCGGCCATCCTGCACGAGGTCCTACGTCAGGGTCTGAGGCGTACTTGAAGAGCGACTCTGCATCTGATTCCTCCCAATAGCGAAGTAAAATTCTTTCTGTTTCCATCAGATTTCTATTTTTGAGTTACCATGTTCTTAAATGAGTTTTAATGTTAAATAAATATCCATTAATGTAGATTTTATCATTAGTTGATAAAATCGGAGTGTAATTACCAAAATTTCTACATTTAGGATTTTTTCCACTTATAATTTCAATATCTTGTGCAGGCATCCAACTATTTGCAAATAAATAATAATTTATGCCTTTTACTGTTTTTTTATCTATAATAATAACTACATGGCCAGGATACCCAGGAATTATGAGTAAATCCCCAATTTTAGGCAGTTTATTTGTAGAGTTTAATTCCTGATATAAACTTGCAGAACCTGCATACATCATTACTTCAAATAAGTATTTTTCAAAATTAGCTCTATCATATCCCTTTCTTCCATTCTTCTGTGAGAATGTTATACATTTAGAAGATTTATGCAATCTATATCCTTTTGCCCAATCATCAAAACATACAATTACACCATTAGTCAATCGAAACTCTATTTTGGTATATTCTTTTCTGGAATAGAAATATTCTGCCCTGAGTCTAATAGCGGCATCAGCACATTGTTGTACTGAATTAATTCTTACATCCAATACACCTAACGAGTTTGTTTTTAAAATATTGCCTTTGTAATCTCTTACAACTGTAGAAGATTTTCTTGGAAAATATTTAATATAGTTTTCCCAAGTCTGTGCAAAACTAATGTTAGCAATAAACGCACATAATAAAAATAAATATCTAAGCATCTTTTTAAAGTTTTAAATTAAACTATTTAGTTTTATAAATCATTTCTTTTTAAATTGTGCATAAGTATGATTTACAATAATTGGCTTATTATTTTGCCAATTTAATTCTGGAGTTCCATCTTCATTAAGAATTTGAATCTTACAAAAGGAACAACGTTTTTCTACAATTTATATCAATGTTTTGCTGTCTATTTACTTTGTGTGCTTACCCAAGCCAGTCGGTGAAGATAAGTATACATTCGTGCACCTTCTCAAAGAATTTCCCTATCCGGCGCTTGATGCCATTCCAATAAATCCCATTCTTTTTAATGCTCATATACTTCGTTCTTTATTTTGTTATTAATTCATGTGCAAATACGCTATCAGTGCTATCTGTATAAACAGAATGGCAAGAAGGTAGTATGTAATACAACTTTCCATTCAAAGCTATTGTTTCTTCTCCAGCTCTTGCAGGCTTTCGAGTTTCTTTGATTCGAGGAAGTCGTAGATGCCACCGAGGTGTTCGCGGACGCGACCGTGACCGAACTCGTAGACCTTGGTGACGAGTCTGTCAAGAAAGTCGCGGTCGTGACTAACCACGATGAGGGTGCCGTCGAAGTCCTGCAGGGCTTGTTTAAGAACGTCTTTGGTGCGGAGGTCGAGGTGGTTTGTCGGCTCGTCGAGGATGAGGAGGTTCACTGGTTCGAGGAGGAGCTTGAGGATAGCTAGTCGTGTGCGCTCGCCACCGGACAGCACTTTCACTTTCTTCGTGGAATCTTCGCCTCCGAACATGAAGGCTCCGAGCAGGTCGCGTATCTTATTGCGTATCTCCCCCTTTGCAACGTCATCAATGGTCTGGAAAACGGTAAGTTCACCGTCGAGCAGCGATGCCTGGTTCTGAGCGAAGTAGCCAATCTGTACGTTGTGTCCGAGGTTGAGTTGTCCTTGGTTCTGGAGTTGTCCCATGATGCACTTCACGAGTGTAGACTTTCCTTCGCCGTTGCGACCTACGAAGGCTATCTTATCGCCGCGTTCTACGGTGAGGTTCACACCGCTGAATATTGTTTTGTGGTCGAACGACATGGCTACGTCGCTCATCTGCACGGGGTAGGCACCGCTTCGTGGCGAAGGCGGGAACTTTAGTCTCAATCGGCTTGTATCCTCTTCGTCCACTTCTATGAGTTCGAGTTTCTCAAGCATTTTTACGCGGCTCTGTACCTGAAATGTCTTTGAGTACGTACCTTTGAAGCGTTCGATAAAGTCTTTTGTCTCGGCAATCATCTTCTGCTGCTCTTCGTATTGCTTCATTTGTTGCTCGCGTCGTTCCTTGCGCAGTTCGAGGTAGTGACTGTAAGAAGCTTTGTAGTCGTAGATGCGTCCCATGGTCACTTCGATGGTGCGTGTGGTGATGTTATCGACGAATTTGCGGTCGTGACTGATGACGACTACGGCTTTGGAACTATTGATTATGAAATCCTCAAGCCAACCGATAGACTCGATGTCGAGGTGGTTTGTCGGCTCGTCGAGTAGCAGTACGTCGGGCGACTTTAGCAGGAGTTTAGCCAATTCGATGCGCATACGCCAACCTCCAGAGAATTCACTTGTAGGACGATTGAAGTCGGAGCGTTCGAAGCCCAGTCCGAGAAGGGTCTTCTCTACGTCTTCCTCAAAGTGCGTCATATCAATGGCGTAGAACTTCTCCGAGAGAGTTGATACCTTCTCTATGAGTTGCATATAGTCATCGCTCTCATAGTCGGTACGTGTTGTGAGTTCGGTATTTATGCGGTCTATCTCAGCCTGAATCTCATGCAGATGTGCGAACGCCTGGCATGTCTCCTCAAAGACGGTACGTCCGTCTTCTGTCATAAGGTGCTGTGGTAGATAGGCTATGACGCAGTCTTTGGGTGCAGAAACAGTGCCACGCGTTGCCTGTCGTACGCCAGCCATAATCTTCAAGAGCGTACTCTTGCCTGCGCCATTTTTGCCCATGAGGGCTATACGATCCTTCTCATTGATTTGGAAGGAGATATCTTTAAATAGGGTGGTGCCACCGAATTCGACGGTCAGTCCATCAACTGTAATCATATATCTTTTTTTTCTAATGTTGAGGTTTGTTATAGTACTTGTCTTTTTTTAAATAAGGTTGACACCCTAAAGTCAACAATTATGAAAAAGAAA
>ERZ791805.91-NODE-91-length-63005-cov-11.696299_pt1 | contig 63005 bp, 50 predicted proteins | sample MGYA00510306_ERZ791805 | MGnify/ENA primary metagenome ERZ791805 (study PRJEB30046, sample SAMN00791990) | human gut metagenome | study: EMG produced TPA metagenomics assembly of the A metagenome-wide association study of gut microbiota in type 2... | reverse complement strand
TCTGCTCTGCTCTGCTCTGCTCTGCTCTGCTCTGCTCTGCTCTGCTCTCAAGATTCTGCCCTCCGACTTTCCTCTTGTCAACTTATTCGTTTGCTATCTTAAAAGAACATACGTTCAAACACTTGTAGCAACGTACACATTTATTTTCATCAATCTGTGGATACTCAAAGCCTTCCTCATCTTCCACCATGGAAATGGCTTCTTGGGGACAAATCGCATAGCAGGCTGTGCATCCACAACATTCTTCTTTCCTTTTATATAGTACGGGTAGTTCTCTCATTAATTCTTCTCCTGGCAATCAAACACAAAGAGTAATACATATTCCTGGGAGTGTCTATACTTTACCCCCCCCCCATTACTCGGAGTACTTTTTTAATTGTCTTCTTAACTTTTCGCTTAACCTTCGTCAACAAAGGAACCTTGATTGGTGTAACATATTTTATTTCGAGTTCTTCAAAGCTCATGTTATACATATCATCAAAGAATGTATTTCGCTGCATTGGTCGAACGCAAGATCTAAATTCTGCCGGATTTTCTTTGATTCCAGCTTCATAAGATACCTCTTTTAATTTCATGCTACTACTAATTCGCTCGAAAATCGCTCTTCCCTTATCTGTACGAATAAGTACCAAAGAAGTTCCCATACCATCATTCATGTCCGGGGCTACCGCGTTGATACCCCAGAAGTCAGCAATTGTCAAATCAGACATCTTCACTTTTTTTGCTGTGCAGGAATAACATGATGGACGTAGGCAGTAATCTCTCAAAAACATTTGCATATAAGCATCTTTGTCTTTGGAGATGTATAGCTTTTTCAATTCGCCATTTGAAGATTTTTCACAAGCTTCTTTCATTCCAAAGTCTGTCCATCCGTCATCTTTACACCGGAAATTAATGCCTTTCAACTTTCCGCCATTCTTCTGCTCTTGATATGTAGCGTATTTCTGCCATAAAGCCGGGGACGGCGCTCCATGACAAATAACATCAACACAAATCAAATTCTCGTATTCTTTGCCGAGGAAGCTTTTAAGACCGTTTACCTGACAACCGGTTCCACTAAAAAGCACTGGCGTTCCTGACACTAAATCTTCTTTGACCCGCTTGTAGGAATCGCCAACCTTTGCCTGCAAATACTTTGACCCACGCAGTTTGGTCAGCTGTTCCTTACATGTAACGGAAATGAACTCAGCGGAGTAGCAATCCTCCGACATAGCAACACCATATACAACTCCATGTTGCTCCAATACATATTCTGCCAACAATGAAAACACTGCTCCAGAAGAACTACTTAGTCGAACGCCCTTATCTATGTTGTAACAAGCATATGTTTTTAACGCTTGTCGTTCCAATTTCATTGTTTCATCTTTCATAGCCGTTTATTATACTTTCTATCAACCAATGATTTCCTTTATTCTTCTAGTAATAATTCTGAAATGATGTGATAAGAATCCATCCTTCCACAATATCTTTACTCCGCGTTCTTTTAATTCGCTCTGTTTTTTTACACTTTCCGGAAAATTGTGATAGTAGATTGCCATTCGGTACTTAGTAAGTATTGATCTTGTTAAGGCATAATTTTTCCAGTATTCTTTTTCATTTTTCTGCATTGTTCCAATCTTATCAATTGTTTCACATTGCAGTTTGTAAAAGTTATCTCTTCGCTTGTACTCTTGTTCTAGGGTTCTTTTTGTGTGAGAATGGCTATCCGTGTGAACAACATACTTAAATAAAACCTCATCCAAGTATCCCACACGACAACAATATGCTAGCGGCAGCATCAATTGCCAATTCTGCCCTTCTCTACTCTCATATATATCCAAATCTGGGATAGCTTTTTTTAACGATTCGGTTTTCACAAGAATTGTTCCAGGGCCAAAAACAACATTGCTCTCATCCAACAAATCCTTAAAAAGCTCATCTTTTCCTATCGGTTTCGTTCTCTTCAAAATACCAAGCTGATGATTCAGGTCTGTTTCATTAACAATTTCCCCGTAATTCAAGACAAAATCAAATTCTTTATGCCTTTTTAAGAACTCAACTTTCTTTTGGATTGCATCCGGATAGTAAATATCATCAGAATCCATCCATGTAACGTATTCTCCTGAGAAAAGCTTAAGCCCTCTATTTACAGCTGCTGCCTGCCCACTATTAGTTGCCAATGTCATGTGAAGAAACTGGTAACCCTTTTTCTGAAATTCAGGCTCGTAACTTTCAAGAATACTTGCAGTTTTATCCGTTGATGCGTCATCGATTACAATTAATTCAATATTATCATATGTCTGATTCAAAACAGATTTAAGATAATTATCTAGATATTTTTCGCCATTATAGCAAGGCGAAATAATAGAAACCATTTCGCTCATAGTCATTAGCCCACTTTTCTTTTAATTAATGCAACAACTCTTTTCTTGCCTTCTTTGAACTCTGGTAGCCTCATGCAAAGTAGAAAGAAAATAATGTTGGGTACGATACATACAACACACACACTGAGAATGAAAGTAATAATTGTGACGTTATTCAAAATAGGTGTCATAATAAATTTTGTTGCAAATGCAGCAATAACAACATAGACGATATATTGAAGCAACTTCTTGTAGTATTCCGCCGAGGATTCATCAAACAGAAATTTGTATGTGGAAAATGGTCTGAAGACCACATAAACAAGTCTTGATACAACCGTACCAATATAAATTCCTACAAGTCCGAGATACTTCGCACACACAATTGAAACAATCAAATTTGTTACTGCTTGAAGAACGGCCCACCATTTATCTTTATTAAAATTACCTTTTGCTATTCTTGCGTTATTATACGCTGTCCCCTGCCCTTGAAGATATGCATTGATTATAATCAATGTAAATGTAACATTGTCAATAACTTTATCTGCACCAATCCATAATGTTACAAAAGGCGGAATCAGAATCCAAAAAGCTATCGAACAGAATCCGTAAATCCAAAAGCTTAAAAAATTGACCTGCTTAAAGACTTCTCTAAACCTTTCTGTTGTAGAGGCTGCAACTAGATTACCAAAACCAGAAATTACGCTAGCAAACAGTGTTGTCACAAATCCTAACACCGAATTCATTAGCATATTGTAATTACTAATTAATCCGACCGCCGTTACGCCTTGGCTCGTCATCGTCGATATCAGAATATTATCCGTGGAATGAACGGCGACACTTGAAAACTGATGAATTGCCAATCCCCTTACCTCTTTATAGATTGGCTGTTTTTCTTCTTTCGATAATGGCTTTTCTGCTTTTTCGTTGAAAATCGTGTATTTTTTATTCAGATAAACCACTATAACTAGTCTCGAAATCAACAGCACAGCAGAATTAATCAGCAAGTAAAGCAGGAAGTTTTTCCACACTAAAATTGCGATAACCTGTGCTATATAGGAAATCACATTGACTATTGAATCAATATTTGTTTGAATGTAATTTTTCTGAAGTGCATTCAGATAAGTAAATCTATATGTAACAAAGTATCCTATTACAGTATTAAACAAATAAACTAAGAAGTATACTCGAAGTTCTGAAACCGTAAGCCAATCTGCGCCCTTAACGATATATTGAAGAAATGGTGTTAAACACAGTCCGAGGGCAGCAATGACAAATGCTATGATTCTATAAACCGTTTTATAGAAATCAAGGAGCCTCACAATCATCGTTCTATCATTCTCTGCCGCCGGCTTATACATAGAAAATGCCATTGCAGAACCAAATCCAAGTTCAGCAAATGACAGTAAAGATAGAATTTCCGAATACAGACCATTGACTCCGAGGTATGTATTTCCTAGGACGTAAATAAAAACAGTTCGCGATATGAATGCAAAAAGTAAATTCACAATTTTACTAATTATTCCAAAATATGCATTTCTTATTGCATTTTTTGTTCTGCTGTCTCCCATTCTTTTCTCCCTTAACAGTCATTAACGACCTTGCCTAGTGCATTCTCAAGGAAATCCATTGACTTTGCTTTCTCTTCACCAATCTTTTTCTTTGCAATCTCAAATGCTTCGTCGCTAATACAAAATGGCGTTTCTGTTTTTCCGTATTCGCAGTCCGTTATAGAACAAAGTTGCAGTAATGCATCTATTCTGCCATATGACCCTTTCCCGGTTTCATTGCATCGAGGGAATACCAAAAATTGTTTTTGAAAAAGAATTGAAAATACAGATGCGTGAAAACTATCCGTACAAACAAATTTTGCATTCTTTATAAGCCATATAAATTCCCTTGGCCCTGTTGTTTTAAAATAGTTATTTCCGCCATTGTATATATCAATACACTTGACATTATAGTTGTTCGAGAGCTCATGAATGTATGATTCATATTGCTGCGGCAATCCAGCAATATAATAAACTAAAATATACTTGTCTGGCACATTATATCCAGGTTTACTTGCAATTTTTCCCCATTCATCGGCATCCAGACACAATGTCGGATCGAGTACCTGTTGTACTGACTTTCTTGTAGCTTTTTCAAACAAGTCACACCCGGATTTTTCACGGCATGAGCAATATCTAATTCCTTTAAGTCCCTCCCTGTAAAGTCTTTCATATTTAGGAGGGAAAGAATCAAACCCGAAGCTCGCAGCGTATGCAATCCTCTTTTCTTCGGGCATAAACTTCAAGAAGAAATATTCTAACTCTTCTTTTCTGTTAAAGAAATTATGCCACACCTGATCGCTTCCAACTACGGCGGCGGAAAACAATGATGTATCAACCCGACTTGCGTCAAAATTTTTGACGATTATCGACTCGTTAACATAACTATTCGTGAATTCTTCAAAGTACTTTTCTCGTTCAGTGCTTCTTGGTTCTACAATATCTTTCCGTCCAAGAATCGTGCGAGCAATTTTTTTTATCTTTGTTCGCAGTCTAGGGGCCGGTTCATCATGTTTTGCAACTACAACAGAATAGCCCATCTTTTCAATAAGTGTTTTTAGGGCGTAACTTTGTAGTTTATTTCCATAGTTATAATTTCCCCACAGAGATACAAGTAAAACTTTATTATTCATAACTTCATTTCCCATTTGGCATTATCAGCATATATATAACACATGGATTACCTGAGCACACTCCTCAGCTCTATGTATGCCTTCAAAAAACAATCTGCTTTTATTTGTGCAAAAATAGAAAGCATGATTTTATCTATTCTAGCATCAAATGTCCAAACATCTCCGGATTTCACACATTTACGATAAAGGTTCGGGTCAAAACACTCTTTATTCATTATAAATGGGAATGCAGTTTTAATTCTTAAATACCTCAAAAAAGAATCATAATCATTTGATTCTCTTAAAATATTTTCAATTTTTCTAGCCGCATTCACATTGTTAAGGGCTGTATCTCTTGTAAACTCTTTATGTGTCGCTGAATTCCCATCCATCCTATACACATAGTAAGGTCTATTAACGTTTTTCAGAGATTCCGAATGAACCAAAAAGTTCATCACGAACATCAAGTCTTCTGTAGCATATTGTTGCTCGTCAAATCTAATATTATACTTTTCTATAATTGCACGCCTAAAAAATTTATTACAAACCGAGTTCATGTACACTGGATATTTAATTAAATCTTCTTGAATCGTTTTATGCGAAAACTCAATTTGTTTTTTCTTGTTACCCTCAAGCGTCTGCATTCCAAAGATATACAAGTCTTTATCTGTCGTAAGAAACATCTCTTCTATATTGTCAAGATAGTCATCTCCATCAACAAAAGTTATATATCTTCCACTTGCCTTTTCTATGCCGCAATTTCTCGCTGAAGAGACACCACCGTTTTGCTTATGAACAACAATCACAGTCTCATACTCTTTTTCGATTTCATCACATAGTTCTCCTGAGCCGTCTGATGATCCGTCATCCACTAAAATGCATTCGATGCTATATTTGCTGCATTTATAAATACTTTTAACACAGTCTTGTATGTATTTGGAACAGTTATATACCGGAATTATAAAACTAATATCAATTTGTCTCATGACATCCTCACTATTACTTATGCTCTAAATATCAACTTCACTCTGCGTAATACTCTATACAAAATCAGTAATAGTATTAGAATTAGAATATTCGAAAACTCAAGCAAAACGGAAGTACATATCGAATAATAGGCCATCGTAAATACAAAATAGCAATAAGAGAAAACTATTATATTTCTAGACCTTCTCTTTTTACTGGAATTAACATGATACAACCTATAATAAATACTTGTTCCAATGAAGTATACAATCAATAAGTAGATCACCATATTTATTAGACCATTATAGTGTATACAGCTTCCAAAAATTGTGGCCACATTTCCGCCGTAGTCTAAGCTTCCCAAATAAACAAATTCCGGAATACTATTCTGCGTTCCAAAAAGCAACTCCTTTATGTTTGAGAAGTATGTCAATTTAATGTTCAATACCTGAATAGGGCTTCCGATGTAATAGGACACATATCCTATAATGCTTGTTATATCGCTACCGCCTGTGTTCGCAGTTTTTACGACTCCACGGCTTAAAAATCCTGCTATAACTCCTACTATTAAAACTGGAGCAAAACGTTTTATAATATCAATAATGCCGATTTTATTTTTGCTTGAATTATAGCCACTGTTCAATCTAGTTAATACAACATAGTCTAGAATCAACGCCGAGACTAATCTTAATATTTCAGTCCTGCTACCCGAAAATATTGTAATTACACAGCCACAAACAAAAGAAATTAGGTACGTCAAATTTTTACGCACTTTCTCTTTCATTATTAAAACGTTATTTACAAAATAGTAAGTACTAATGTACGCTAATGCCATCACGACTTTAAAACCTTGTCGTATAAGAGCATTCATTTTCGGCCCTTGGCTGCCAGACATATATGCAGCCTTCATGTATCCAATTGCGCCAAAGCCACTTCCCCCATATAAATGCCCTATGCGAAGAGCATCATACATATACAGTAGCGTAAGCAAAATTGTTATAAAAAGTGCGGTCGATTCCATTGATTTATGCCAATGGATAGATGTACATTCAATTCTCTTGGACTGTATTTTAGAAGCACTGATGATTTGTTTGGCGATACATCCCCCAACACAGCAACACACGAATCCAGTTGCTATCACAGCTATAGTTTGACTGCTAATACTAACATTCCATAATTGATATGATGGTATTACCATCATGGTTCCTATAAGAACAACTGCTATTGTCATTACCGGTGGAGCAAAGTAATCTCCATCAAGCAATATATACGAGAGCACCAAAAATATGATTTCAAGTGCAATCAGTATCCATAAGTTCATTTGACTTTTTTCTTCCTTATTTTAATATTTGTCTAGTAAAACCGACATTTTCAGTAACAGTGTGGCACCAACACTTGGTCTTTTAAAATCCCTATCACACAAAATCTCTAATTTATATCGTTGGTTCGTTTTATAATCCTTTAATGCTTTCAGGAAATGTAATTTTTCCTCAGAGAGATAATCACTGTAACCATATATTAAATCCTGAGATGGATTCATATAAGCGTTTTCTCCAGAGAGTACCATCTTTAAGCGTTTGATACGGCCTTTTTTTCTATTTCCATCTTGTGATGAGTTATTTTCATATCGAATGTGGTAAAACAAAGGCCTATCACAAAAATAGATATTTCCTGTTAGGTAGCATATCAAACCGACCCAGTAGTCATGAGATATGTTCTTGTTTGCGATATGGTATTTCTGAATAATAGTCATTGCAGCATTATTCCAGACCATTCCACATCCCTGAAAATACTCTGTAGCAATAGCCGCTTTAAATGATGGCGGCACCGGGATTCTATTCTCCTGTTCTTCTCTTTGTTTCAAATTTGGTGTCACAGACAATGAATTACAATGAACCAACTTAGGACCCTGAATGCCATCATGCTCAGCCACATCGATGCAACTAATGAGTTTATCTTCCTGCCAAATATCATCTTGATCAGAAAATCCATAATAGTCATATACATTATCCGCCGCATAGACAAGGTTCAAAAAGCTTTGCTTCCATCCAACATTTTTTTGAAAAGACACCTTCACTCTTCCATCGTATTGTTCAGCTATATGCTTTAGTATGTCTATTGTCGCCTCATCAGAGCCATCATCTCTAATGTATATATAACTTTCTACCTTCTTTTGACCCATAATGCTTTTCACTTGATTACATATCTTTTCTCTTCCATTATAAGTCGACATCAATATTAGTACTTTATGCATAAATCACCTCATAATTATCGATGCAAAGTCATTGTAGTATTTATCTAATTTATACTTTTCCATAAATTTATCTCTGCTTTTTTTTATGTAATCGTACTCCATCGGATGCTCTTTGATCTTTACGATAGTATCTCTTATATTATCCACGAGATTTTCATCCCGATCTAATAAAACTGCAACATCATCTGATATATATTCAGGAATTCCACCAGAATTTGTTGTGATCAGCGGCAAACCACTAACCACTGCCTCTACCATAGTCATTCCTGCCGGTTCTTCCCACATTGACGGAAGAACTGCAATGTTTCCCAATTGATAAATGGAAGGCATATCATTGTAATCTATGTATCCAGTAAATATTATCCTGTCTTTTATGTATTCAGCTTCTTTCTGAAGCTCTAACGCATAGTCATCAACTATATCGCTGCTATAAAAGCCTGCTCCAACGATAAGTAACTTTATATGTTCATCATTACAAGATTTAATTGCTCTAATAGTTTCAAGCGCACCTTTTTCATCTACTAAGCGCCCAGCAAAAACCACAACGAAATCTTTTTCTGTAATTCCATATTTGTTCTTATATTCTTTTATTTTTCTTTCGTCTCTCGTTGTGAATTTCACCGTATCTATACCATTCTTAAGAACGTAACACTGCTCTTTTTTCAATGCTGGAACTTGCTTTCTAAAAGAATCATTTACAAATTCGCTTATGCCTATTAGACATCTAATTGAAGCTGCTTCTTTTTCGCATCCGAACAAAGAACGTACTTCATTATGAAGGTAATAAATCGTCTTGTTTTCATATTTTTGAGCAACCTTTTTATCTTTTAAGACAAAGAAGAGCGTAGAATTTGTTACCAAAACAAGCCTGTCGAAGTTGTTTTCCAACAGAATTTTCGGAAACCTTGACATCACATATAGTCTACGAAGAATATAACGGTAAGAAATCAAATTTTTCTTTTTCAACATTTTTTTTGCAATACAATATATTCCTTTATCCAAACAATCAATCATTTTTGGAGGATTTACAAAATAAAAGTTAGTGTTTTTATATTTTTTTGATTGTTGCTTTGCTTTTTCTTCGTATAAGCTGAAAACTGTAAAATCAAAGCCGTGCCTTTTTTCATTTTCATCCAGTAAATCTTCTATTAGGTTTTCAACCGCCCCGCCTTTCGTTGCTGGAACCGGTGAGGTGCCATTTGTCAAAAACGCTACCTTCATTCTTTCCATGCTATACCCATCTTTCTTTTTTATATTTTTTAGAACCGCATTTCAAGGTTTAACGTGTGAAAGTAGCAATTCACCTATTTACTCATCTCTCACATATTTTCAAATAGTATCCCGTGTTCCTCTGAAACTCTTCGGGCATTGAACCTGTTATGCACATCTTCCAGACCTTGTGCTACTATCTTCTTTCTCAATCCATCTTCTCGAAGGATTCGTAGCACAGCCTTACTTGTTCCAATATCATCATCTACCTCAACAAGCAGACCATTTTCTCCATTCCGGATTATATTGGGAATGGCATCCACTCTACTTGCTACAATTGGTTTGCCAGCCATCATGTATTCAGGCAGTGCCAATCCGAAGCCCTCCCAACGGCTCAATAGGCATGCCACATCAAATAGTTCAACATAGCTCATCGGGTTATCAACCCAGCCTGTAATATGCAGACTGTTCGAGAAGTCATTGTCCTCCGCATACTTTCTGATTTCGTCTTCCTGATTTCCATTGCCGACGATAATGAAGTGTGCATTTGGAACTTCATCTTTCACATGCTTTGCCATCTTAACAAAGACATCTGGTGCTTTCTGTGGGCTCATTCGTCCTACCATGCCAACAACAAATGCGTCTTCTGGAATGTTCAGATCTATCCTCTTAATAGTACCACGCACTCCATTTTCATAGGATTCGATATCCACACCGTTAAAAATGACTTGTAGTTTGTCCTCTCTGCAAATCTTCTTATCCAATGCAGACTGCTTCTCCGCATCTGAAATGCAGATGATTTTATCACAGAACGGTGCAGCTATCTTTTCAATAGCCGTGTACATTGCCTTTTTCTTTGCAGAGCATCGCATATTAAATGCCCACCCATGTGGGTTGTATATACAGTGATTCTTCAGACCAATATCCGCAACACGAGTAATTGCTCCGGCTTTGCTGGAATGAGCATATACAATATCGGGGTTATATTTTTTTATCAGTGCTCTAACCTCTTTAATCGCCTTTAAGTCGCTACTTCCAATGGCTCTGGTCATCTCGACCTGTTCAAATGAATCCACCAAATCTCTGTAGTCTTCTTCATGGAAATCTTGTGAGCAAACCAATATATTCTCAAACTTCTCTTTGTCTAAATACTTGAGAAGCATTCGGATGTAGCGGTCCACGCCACCTGCGGCCTGAGCCACATGCAGTATTCTAATTTTATTTTTCATCATCCCTCAAATACTCCTCATCATTTATCTTTACACTAATCCATATCCTCGATTTCTTCATTGCACGACAACAAGCCTGTATACAGATTGCAGCAGCAATCTATACGCAGGCTCGCCTTCGTACCTCCTTATTCTGTTTTCTGCTCTATCAGCTTTCGCTGTGGTGGGTTAAGTATAGAGCGCAACCAGAAGCCATTAGCACCTGAAATCACGCTGGCCGTAACGCACCATGACAGGCAGAAACAGGTTGAGGTGAAAAGGTCAAGCCGCGTAAACCCGCATGAAATCAGGCTTTTCTCTGGTTGTCCATATTATTTCACACTCCCCATGAATGGTAACGACAACACGCTTCCCAAACAATTTCGGAAGCCAGCAGAAAAAAGCTGGTCCCTCAGCATGAATATGTACCACATCGTATTTTCCAAACGCACTGTAAAGAGCCGCAAAAAAAGATGAACTTACCGCTGCAAGTCCCCCTGATGTCAAGATAGGGACAACAATTTTTTCAAAAAAAGCAAAAAATAAGCCGCATAAAGTTTCCCATTGGGTTAAAACCATTGGGAAGCCCTATGCGGCTTATTCGTACTTATTTTAATTATTAGACAATTTCAAATTCAATATCATGAACTTTCGGTTCAATATATTCCGAACACATCAGTGAAACGCTTACTTTGAATTTTCCTTTTCTAGCCGGAACAATATATATCCCATCAAACTCGGTATCATCTTTATGTGGCAACTGATTGCATTCAGCAAATATTGAGTTATCTCGTATAGATATTGATTCAAACACAGAAGAATTGGAGTTGTTAAAAATTGCCGGGTCTATAATCGGCAAGCTTCGAGCTGAGTAGAATGGCTGCATTCCGTCCATACTATTTTTCAACAAGCCATATACTGGATTTAAGTCGCTCATAAAACGTTCCTCTGCCTTTTCAATAGGATTCGGTGGAAGTTTTGGTGCTTTCGGCTCCTTCATTTTTTCGATATCATCAATGTCATATACAAAAATATCTTTTGGAAATACGATTGAGATTCTAATGTCGGTTGCTTTCGCTGTTCCCTTATTAAGCACTCTTAGCTTGAGCGCAACACCACCGTTTGTTATTGTCTTATATACGCTCATCTTGTGTGCATAATCATTTATTTCTTCTTCAGACGGTAGTGCTGCATTGTAAGCCTGCAAGTCCTTTTCTTTTACATACTTTTTTAAATGTGATTCAACGCAACTTAAATCAAGTGGTTCATACTTGTTTTTGTAGCATTCTCCATCATTATGATATAATTGGATTTTGTATGCATTATCAGAGCTATCAATAAGCAATTTTCCATGTGTTTTAAGACCTTTTTCATCCTCCTCTTCATCCTCCTGTTGATCCAGCACAACTGCGGCCATCAACTCAGGAACCCTCTTTACAATCTGTGATTTCAGCTCAGCATTTTCCTGCTCAAGTTCTCTTATCTTTTTATTCAAACTGAGAATTTCCGCATGACTTGCTTCAATATCAAAGGCATCTCCTCTTATCCACCCTGGACGCTTTTTTCGATCCATTTGCTGATGTAAAGATTCTGAAACCTCTCTAGCAAGTTCGTCAATATTAGTCCACCACTGTACCGTTCGTCCTTTTTTAGCTTCTGTCTTGAAATCAGCCAGCTTTTTTATACTTTCTGGATCTTTTTCCATAAATTCCGGCTTAATTGCCACATCATCATCAATTATGAATACCAGAATAGGAATTTTCTTCTCTCTCGCATAGCGAAATTCCTTTTCCGTATAGCTAATTCCAGCATCCGATCCAGATTCTATTACAGAGCCATATCGCTGTCCCAAAATCAAAACATAATAATCCGAACTATCAATCGTCTCTTGTATGATTTCCCACTGTTCTTCGTCAGCAGCGTTAAACATCTCCATGCCAACTGGGAAATGCATCATTGACAGGATTGCATCCCTTACTTTGCTACGTGCTTCTATCAAATCCTTATACGTTGACGAAATAAAAATTTGGTATTTCTTTTCCATGTTATATCACTTCCTTACAAGATAGTGTTTTATTCTATAACTCACTGATTATTGTATAGCATATAATTCTCCTATCTCCTGAAGAATCTGTTCTTTCGTTCGTCCCACAAGCCCCAACTGTTTAACATCAACCGTTTCATTTTTCATTCGATCAACAAACTTCTGCATATCCTCATACACGCCACTGGGAGTGGCAATCTTGACCGTAGGGTCAATCAGTTCAGTCAATCGAAAAACGTCATTTTTATGCTTCTTAATGTTTTTACTATCAACGTGTTCTCCAGCTTCTTTGCGATCCGTCAAATCCATCCATGCTTTCGCCTTGAATGGAATCAAATATGCAGCATCCAAAACCGTCACTCCATCAACAGTCACTTTCCCCTGCTTCAAGAACTCATAGTAATCATCATCCAAAAGGATTGCAGACAAGCTAGATATGTCCTCATCCATTGGCAGCGGTGTCAATACTGCATCATCTGGAAGTTGGATTGCATCCAGTTTTCTAGTGAACAGTTCGATCATCGCTGGATAACGGTTTGACATCGGGTGACTGAACCGATAAAACTGCGGCATACCAGAGCTTTTATTACAATGTTCGTATCCAGCCTGTTTTACATAGTCCCAGAATTTTCTTCCAAAAGCCGCATCCACGGCTTCAATAATTAGAACAAGGTCAATGTCTTTTGTTGCACGGAAGTCTAAGCCTTCTTCCGTCATCAAGATGTCACACGCAGTTCCACCGATAATTGCATACTGGCTTTCGTTACCCTTGAACCATTCCTTAAAGCTTTCAATCCCTGTTACCATCTATCTTCCTCCACAGATTATTTAACATTTCTTCTACTGCTTCTTCTACCCGTTCATCTGCATCTTCCTTGAGCGATAATGCTAGAGAAAGTCCATCGACCATTTTTTCCTTCGATAATTTTCGTGGGTCATATCTCCACATTTCAACAGTCACCTGTGAATTTGAGTCCTGTAAATCCTTGGTCATGCAGTAATTCCACTGAGATACTTTTTCTGAAGCATAGCACCGAACACTAGGCGCATTGAGCATCGAATACTCCGCCAATGCGGAATATCCGCTCTCCAACAATTCAGTCTTTACTTCCTCGCATGGAACATAGACCGTCCTTTTCACAGGATTGAGCAGAACTTTCTCTGCTTTGTAAAACAACTCTTTGGCGGAGTTTTCCGAAAACAGTATCTTCTGCACTCCAATTTTTCTTGATCGCAGAAATCCCATTCCTTCAAGTTGTTTAGAAGCTCTGGAAATAGATGTTGGTGTCAAATCCAAATCTTTTGCAGCTTGACTTGTGGACAGCTCCTTTGCTCCCTCATAAATAAAATAAAGCAACAGCATCTGTGCCGATGGCAAGATTTCTTCTCTGTCACTCTTTTCTGCATCACAGCGTTCCTGCAAATATGCTGCCATAAAGGGCAGATAAATTTGCTTTCCATCCACAATAAATGCTATTTTCTCTCGAAGCAAATACTCTTTCTGCCGTGCAGTGATCTGTTCCAATACTAAAATCACAGGACAATCCGCAACCTTTTTCACACGTTCCAGATGCTTTTTTAATGTTTCCACCTGCTCCAATTCGGTTTTAGGATACAAAAAAACGGTTTTTTGACCATTCAGAGATACTTTCTGTGAATCATACCTTGTACTGATGAAGTTTGGCAAATGCTCTAAAGCTTTATTTTCATATAGCACTTCAATTCCTAAAACCCGCTTAAGGTATTCCACTCTATCGCCTCCATTCATAACTCTTTTTCTGTATTATAACTCATTTTAAGTTAAGATACAATATCAAAGTTATGATTATCCAAATCCAACTATTGAGACACCAATATTTTCCAAGCAATTTTGCTTTCATTTCACTTCTTGATACCCCTCCCGTGCCGTGCTATACTATTATCAAATCAAATATTGAGGGAGTGCATTGTCATGAGCAAAAAGCTTGTTGCCTATTTTTCTGCCAGCGGCATTACCGCAAAAGTTGCCGAAGATTTAGCAGATGCCATCGGTGCAGACATTTTTGAAATCCGTCCCGAAGTCCCTTACACAAAAGCCGATCTGAACTGGATGGATAAGAAATCCCGCAGCACTATTGAAATGAGCAATCCCGATTTCCGCCCTGCCATCGCCGTCAAACGCGACAACATGGATGAATACGATACGATTTTTGTCGGATTTCCTATCTGGTGGTACGTTGCCCCTACAATCATCAATACATTTCTGGAAAGCTATGACCTAAAGAATAAAACCATTATTCCATTCGCCACTTCCGGTAGCAGCGATATGGGCAAGACCAATGAAAAGCTTGCTCCTAGCTGCCCTGGTTCCAAGCTCCTACATGGAAAGGTATTTAACGCTTCCTCAACCAAAGCCGATTTGTCCGCATGGGTAGATAGTTTAAATTTCTAAAGAGGAAATACCATGAACATCTTTGAAGAAAAGACCGACAGCGAACTGCTTTCCTATTTTTCTGATTATCAAAAGCTGTGTTCCCTTGACAAATATACTGGATTTCAAAATCCAGACTTTACGGCTATTCTTAAATCCTATCGGGAGAAGTTCGGCCCTATTGGTGAAGGAGTCCTTGGTCACGACTTCTTTGAAGCTGTTTTCCATCGTTGGGAAAAGACCGTACATAACGACTAATCTCCATTCCTACGGAATGAAATGCCCGCCTGATCGAGAAGATTTGCGAATCCTCTCAACCAGACGGGCATTCTTTTTTGCTCACCTCGCTGTTTCTATGCGGTTATGCACCATACTTTTCCAATGCTCTCCGAATCACATCCTCACAGTTAAACTCAACTTTCATCGTCTGATCGTCATACAGATAAACCATGCTGACAAAGGCATCCACACATTCCTTGGTCAGACCTCCTATGTATGTTTTTTGACTTGCCTGCTTTGTCAGGCTGCGGATTTCCTCATCCAGTTCATCTGCGGTTTCCTGCTCTTCCTCTTCTATACGAATCTTCTCTTGCAAATCTGCCAGCTTTTCCCCAAGTCCTTTCTTCTTTTCCAGATATTCATTGCGGGTCAGAATCCCATCTGCATACGATTCATAGAGTTTAATTTGCTCTGCCCGAATCATTTCTGCCTGCTTTTTCAAATCATCAACATCTACACACTGCAAGGTTATGGATTTTTTCTCCTGCATTCCCTGATTCACAACTTCCAATGCTGTAAATACCGTTTTTATAGCGCGGGCAACTCTTGAATTGACCGCCTGCTCTCTGTAATAGCCTGAATAGCAGTGCGAGAATTTTCCTACTGACCTTTTGTGACCGCAACAGAATACCATTTCGCCATACTGCTTCTCATGCCGGAGCTGTCTCAGGCAGTTTCCGCAGCATATTTTGCCTTTCAGAGCAAAATCATCTTCGGTCTTGTATTGGATCGGAGCAACATTGCGGATTGCCTTTTGCGCCTGATAATACTCATCTTTTGTAACGATCGCTTCATGGGTGTTCTCCGTAATAATCCATTTATCTTCCGGCAAGGTGCGGAACGCCGTAGTATTCACATCAAGTTTCTTCCTTCTGCCCATCACCAAAGCCCCAGTATATTCGTACCGCCGCAGCACCCTCCAGACGATTCCTGGATTCCAAAGTATTTCGCTCTCCGGGGCTATAATTGCATTGCCGCCTACTATGGTATTTTTCCGTTTAGAGTACAATCCTGGTGTCGGCAAGCCCAATTCATTCATCGCATAGGCGATCTGCGTTGTATTGCGCCCAGATAATGCCAAATCAAACACCTTTCGGACGCAGGCCGCTGCTTCTGGGTCAATCGCCCATCGCTGATTGCCTTTCCCGTTCCAGACGTAACCAAACGGTACATTAACAGATGTAGCTTTGCCACTTTTCCAGTTCACTTCCAATGCCGCACGAACCTTTTTTCCAATATCACGGCTATACAGATTATTCACCAGATTGCTGACTGCAACTTCGATGCCCGGAGTGCCGTTGTTCAGCTTCATGCTGTCAAAGGCATTGTTCACTGCTATAAAGCGGACACCCATCAATGGAAAAATCTGCTCAACATAATCGCCCACGCCAATATAATCACGCCCTAGCCGGGACAAATCTTTGACCACTATGGTCTTTATCTCCCCTTTCTTCAGGTCAATAATCATCTTCTGAAACGCCGGACGATTGAAGTTCGTTCCAGTATAGCCATCATCTACATACTCCACAATTTCGCCTGGGAGATCATCCTGCTTTTCAATATAGGAATGGAGCAAAAGCCGCTGGTTTTCAATGCTATTGCTCTCATCCTTGCTTCCCTTTTTCAAATCTCCATCTGACAGAGATAATCGAAGATAAATCGCAATCTTATTATTCATTCTGCACCTCCGCCACAAATGCCAGAACCTCTTGATACGGGTCACTGCACTTAAACTCGATCTCTACCGAATTGTCGATGCCTACATAGATTTTCTTGATAAGCTCATGTACCAGTTCTTCATCAAATTCTTTCTGATTCAGAATAGCCCGCATCCGTTCCATCTGTTCATCGCAAATTCTCATTCTCTTTTCAAGTTCCAATGACCGCTGCCGCTGCTTTTGCAGTTCATGTTCCAACCGCTGCTTTTCGGCAATATAGTGTTCTTTTAACCGACTATACTCTTCTTCATCCAGAATTTCTGCCTTATAGTCCTCATATAAGCGCAGCCGCCGTTCTTCGGTTTCCTGAATCCGAAATGCAATCGAGTTTTCCTTCACCTTGATAGAACGGGTGGAATCCAGACCACCGTTGTTCAGCATTTCTTTTACCATCTTTTCTTCTTCGCACATGGTAGAAACCAGATGATGAATCTGCTTCATTGCTACCATCATAAGCATTTTTTCTGGCACAGTATGATAGGAACATGGTGTTGTCCCCTTCTTTCTCTTGCACTGAAATACTCCGAAATAGCTTTCCTCTTCCGTTTTATGCACCTGACGCACAAATGTCATGCTGCGCCGACAACAGCCGCAAAACACCATGCCTGCAAAGTGATTCCTACACTCTGCCCGCACCTGCTCTGAACGAGCCATTGCATTATTGCGTTTTTCCTTGTTCCGGTTTCTTTTTTCCTGCACGATTTCAAAATCGGACTTCAAGATAATTGCCTCATGAGCATTTTCCACAATATGCCATTCTCCCTTATCTACCGGGTGCAGCCCAATTCCTTTATAAGAGGCAGTCCGGGTTTTTCCCGTTACCAAATTTCCGATATATACCTGACTATCCAGAATACGGAGAACAGAACTGGAGTGCCATTTATTGAAAGTCGTATCATGTCCCTCGTGCAGTCTACGATTCAGATGTTCATTCGGACGAGGTACTTCCAGAAATTCCAGTCTACGGGCGATTTCGTTCGTACTCACCCCCATAAGATACCACTGATAAATCAACTTCACATACTTTGCTTCATCTGCCACTTCATACTGACTTTTCTGTTCATTCATGCGATAGCCATACGGCACACACCATGAAGTAGGGATTCCTTTTTCCCTACGCATCTGGTAGCTCAGCCCAATTTTCTTTGAAATGTCCTTTGCGTACAGGCTGTTTACCATGTTCTTGATGGGAACTGCAAGACTGTCCACATCCGACTGCCGGATATTGTCAAAATCATCATTGATAGCAATAAACCGGATATGCAGCATCGGAAAAATCGTTTCCAGATAGTTGCCTGTTTCAATGTAGTCACGACCAAAGCGGGACAAATCCTTAACCACAATGCACTGGATTTTCCCTGTCCGCACATCCTGCATCATACGCTCAAACTCCGGGCGGTCAAAGTTTGTTCCTGTAAATCCATTGTCCACATAGGTATCCGTCAGAGTCAGCCCTGGATGTTCCTTGATATAACTATGGATTTGCAGAATCTGCGTATTCAGGGTATCTTCTGTTTCATGTCCGCTGTTCTCTGACGATAATCGTGCATACGCTGCTGTACGCAGAAGATTGACTTCTTCGGAAATACGAATCTCCGGTGCGGCACTCTGCGGCATTATGTTTTTTCTGCTCTTTCTAGCCATTTTAATTTTCCTTTCTGGTTCTCATCCATTCCTCCGGGAAGAATCTTGTCCATTCTTCCTCTTTCAAAACAACCTCTACTCGCTTAAAATCATCAATCCAAACCCGCTCCACATATTTTTTGATGTGCGTCCGTTCCAGTATTTCAGGAGTCGTAAGGTCTTGAAATTTTGTCAGCCATGGATTTACATAACTGAACGCCTGCTCTATTACGGAAACTTTCATCATAATATTCTTGAACTCTGCTTCCAGTTCTTCTATTTCTGCCTGATACCGAGATTCAAAATCCTCCAACTGCTCTTGTTCCATTTCACATCTTTCATATTTCCGGTAGACAGCAGTTCTCTCAACATCTTTTTCAGACAGCGCATCCATAAGTGTTCTTGCCTGTTCCCTATAAGGCTGAAGCACAATATTCTGGCATCGCTTAACTTCATCTTTGTCCGATTCCAGTAATCTGCCAATATATCTTGCCTGCTCCTGCGCTGTTTTCAATGAAGATCGAATCGCATCAAAAATTTCAGTGCTTTCAATATAGGGTGCTTTCCCACTAAAGCACTTATATTTTCTGTCAAAAGAATATATCTGCCTTGTTTCGTCCTCAGTCGTTCTGCACAACAAGCGTTCTCCACTTGCCCGGTCATATATTTTCTTGATAAGGATATTGGGCGTTGATCTCCGTTTAGGAGCAGGAAGTTTAACCGAATCATTGATTCTTTCCTGCACCTTTTGAAAATCTTCCTCTGATACGATTGGTGGAACTTCCATCTTCTTCTCAGCACCGGACAGCTTCAATGTGAGCTTTCCGATATAGAGTGGATTCACCAGAATAGAGCGAATTGTCGTGACAGGCCATTTTGTTTTCCTCGTCACCTTTTTATTTCGAGTCATCTGAATTTGCGGCGATGGGACATTTTGTGCGTCCAATGCCGCTCCGATTTCTTGAAGCGTCATTCCTTCCAGATACATCTGAAAAATCAGTTTCACAATGTATGCGCTTTCCGAATCAAGCACAAAGCTCCTACGATCTTCTGATATGTCATATCCATACTTTGCCTGCCGATGTGTCAGCACTCCTTTTTCAAAGCTGTCCTGTCTGTTCGCTATAAATTCAAATCGGATTTTCTCAATGGCCTTTTCCTTAAAATACTGTTCCACTTCGTCCGCTGTTCGGTCTGTACTGCAAAAATCATCCTCAACAACAGCAAACTGAATACCAACCGGATAAAAAGTTTTCTGTAATACCTCAATGGCAAATGGCAATGTCTTGCCAAAACGGAAGATGGAATCAACGGCAACCGCATCGAATTTTTGTGTCATGCCGTCTTGCACCATTCGATCAAAACCATCGGCTGCTTCTGCCGATCTCTTGCGGTCACTGTACTTTTCTGATATTCTGTACCCTTTATTTTTCAAGTATTGTTCAATATTTGCATTCTGTTCTGCAATCGTATTGGCAGGATTTTCTTCTCCGATCCTACTGGAGATTGAACGTGTGTAACTTACCCACCTCATTCTTCTGCCACCTCTTTCCCGTTATGCGCCTGATATTCCATGAATTTTTCTGTAATGCTGTGTAGTTCGTCCTCAAAGCAGAAGTGAATTTCAATTTCTTCCTTACTATGAATGTCGATGTGGTCGATTAGTTCTACCACCACCCGCCGTTCCAGCGTTTTAATGTGCTGGTACTGTTTCAGTTCTTCCAACCAACCGGGAAGCATTGTGTCATGCTTGACCGCCTCCTGCTTTTTATCCTGAATCGCCTGAATTTTGTCTTGCGCCTCTTTTATCTTCTGCGCAAACCGGGCATTCATCTCACTGTACTCTTCCTTGCTGACAACATCATCGCAGAAATCCTGATACAGCCGAACTTTCAAATTACGGTATCGTTCCAATTCCGCTTCCAGTGCATTGATTTGTCCATCCAAAATTTTTACGCCAATCTGTTCACCGCTTGCCAGGTCTGCATGAGATAACACCTGTTCTGCTTCAACAAGAAGTGCAACCTGATGCCGGATTGCCGCCAAAACACTTCCTTCCAGCTTCTCGCCGTTTATCATGTGCGGAGTGCAATCTCCGCCATTCTTATAGGTGGAACAGTGATAGTATTGATATTTCTTTCCTTTCTTTGTCACCGTGCGCCGAATCATATTCTGTCCGCAGTCAGCGCAGCGCAGAAAGCCTGATAATGGATATACTGTTTTCTGACTAGGTGAAGTGCGTGTATCCAATTCCATCAACTGCTGCACCTGTTGGAACTCGCCTCTACTGATAATCGCGTCATGTGTTCCCTCGACACGAATCCAGTTATCAGTCCCAACATCCTGACTCTTTTTTATTTTGTAGTTAATTTTCCGACGTTTACCTTGAATCAAGGTTCCCGTATAGGATTCATTTTTCAGAATCCGATTGACCGATACCACCGTCCATTTCTGGTTCAGTCCCGCTCGAAATCCGCAAGTATAATTGAATCCGCTGGCTCGTTTGTACTCATTTGGCGGCAAAACTCCCAATTCATTCAGATGGTTTGCAATGTGCTGTGCGCTCATCCCGTTGAGCTTCAGCTTGAAGATTTCCTGCACGATGCCCGCCGCGTATTCATCTATAATCAGATGATTTTTGTCTTTCGGGTCTTTCTGATACCCGTATCCTGCAAAGCTACCGATGAATTGTCCTTCTTTCCGTTTTACATCCAAGTGGCTTCGGACACGCATGGAAATGTCCCGGCAATAGGTGTCGTTGATAAGATTGTTGAACGGAATCAGGATACGTCCCTTATCATCGTTTTCTTCCGCACTGTCATAATGATCGTTGATGGCGATGAAGCGGATTCCCATAAATGGAAAGATTCTTTCCAGATAACGACCCGTTTCAATGTAGTTTCTGCCGAAGCGAGATAAATCCTTGACGATGATACAGTTGACGTTCCTTTTCTCAATGTCCTGCATCATCCGCTTAAAATCCGGGCGTTCAAAATTTGTGCCGCTGTAACCATCGTCCACATACTCATCGACCTTATACAGTTCCGGGTGCTTTCCCAGATAATCGTTCAGTAAAGCTCTTTGATTTTTGATGCTGTTGCTTTCCTGCTGATCGCCGTCTGAACGTGACAATCGAAGATACACAGCGCAGCGATATTGTCCATTTTCCTTAAAAAACATAAAAAGCCGATAACCTCCTTAATCTATTTGTCGTTCTGACAATAAACCAAGAAAATTATCGGCTTTAGTTAACATATTCTGTTTTGACCCAAAGCCATTATCTCATATTTCGCGGTCTATGTCAACGCTTTAATGCGCTAAAGTACAAATTTGCTTCTGCTTTCTTCTTTTTTATCTCCTATGCGTCCGTGCGCATTTTTTCAGTGTGTCCTCTAATCGGTTCTCTCCTGCAAAGCTAATCTTCACAACCATGCCCTTGTCAAGATAGCAATAAGGGTTCTTGATCTGCGAAATGAAATCGGCCATCCGCTCCCGCTGCGACAAGTCTTTTCTAATTTCCACTTCGTTGATGTCTACCAGTTCCTCGCGGTTCACATTACGGAGATCGGTCTGTGCCATCTGGCGCAGGCTTTCCATGGTGTGATAGGTTCGTGCAGTTGTTTCGGTCATTCACTCATTCCTTTCTGTTTTTGGGTGGTGTGTCAGCTTCTTTCACTTATAGAATTGGAGAAAGGCCATTTCGCAAGGTATTTCAAAAAATTTTTTAATTTTTTTCAAAAACACCTTGCGAAACACACTCTGCCCGATTCTAAAGATAGAAGAACCTGAAAATGCGTAAGGCTACGGCTTCCACCGTAAGTAGCGCAAGATTCGCCTGCGTAGACCAAAAACTCCCTTTCGGGATTTTTGTTCTCTGGCAATCTTGATGGGGATTCCGTTCCCCATTCCCACGGCACGCGCAAAATCACAGATTTTGGCTATCTGGCTTCCACTAAAGTGGTCGCAGCCGACCGCCTACGGCTTGTCGGGATAAATCTTTTCTCAAAAAATCAGGAGGATACCACTATGGCAAGACCAAAGAACAAGCAGCCCATTCAGAGAACCCACGATATTCATATCCGTTGCAGCGAGATGGAATATGAAATCGTATCCGGCTACGCTGAAAGTGCAGGACTACCCACCAGCACATATATCCGAAAGTGTTTTCTCAAGGAAGCACCGTCAAGCACTCATTACATCGTTGCGGACACGTCAGAAATCCATCAGCTAGTTACAATCGCTGCTGGCATCGGAAACAATCTGAATCAGATTACCCGCTATTTGCACAGCGGTGGAAAAATCACCGTCAGTATCGTAGACGAAATTAAAAAGTGCATCACAGAGGTTCGGGAACTTCGTCGAGAAATTGTTCACTTGGGAGGAATCTATGGCAATCCTAAAACACTTCGCAGTAAAAAACGCTGACTATGGTGCTGTTATTGATTACTTGAAATACCAGCATGATGAATTTCACCTCGTTCCCATCCTTGATGAAAACGGCAATTCCATGCTCCGGGATGAGTTTTATTTTGATGGATTGAACTGCAATCCTGAAGCATTCGATCTTGAGTGTGAATTGCTCAACCAGCAATACCATAAAAATCAAAGATACGATGAAATCAAATGCCACCATTACATTATCAGCCACGATCCCATGGATGTTGCCGATCATGGTTTGACCGGGGAGCAAGCACAAGCTATTGGCATGGAATACGCAGAAGCAAATTTTCCGGGGCATCAGGCACTTGTCTGCACTCATACAGACGGCAGCAACAACTCCGGTAATATCCATACCCATATCATTATCAACAGTTTACGAAAAGAAGATATAGCCCCTCAGCCTTATACTGAACGTGCCATCGACCGCAAGGCAGGATATAAGCACCATCTAACAAAAGAGTATCTCCGTCATTTACAAGGTTCTCTTATGGACATCTGCCAACGCGAGGGATTGTATCAGGTCGATCTGCTCTCTCCTGCCGCAGAAAAAATCACACAGCAGGAATATCATGCCCAGCGCAGAGGACAGCTAAATCTTGATATGGCCAACATGGAGATTATGGCAGAAGGAATCGCACCCATGAAAACAAAATTTGAAACCAACAAAGAAAAAATCCGCAATGCCATCAACGACATTGCGGAACGTGCGAAATCTTTTGAAGAATTTCAGCGTCTACTCAAAGCAGAATACGGAATACAAGTCAAAGACCATCGGGGGCGATTCAGCTATCTTACATCGGATCGGCAGAAGTACATATCTGCCCGGAAACTGGGAAGCCACTATGACCGAGAATACCTTTTGCAGCTCTTTGAAGAAAATGCACTCGCCGCTGAACAGAATCAGGCACAATGGGCACAGGACGATCCTATCACCATTCTGTTCATCAAATCCGACCTGCGTCTTGTGGTTGATTTACAGAATTGCATTAAGGCACAGCAAAGCCGAGCTTATGCCCAGAAAGTAAAAATCAGCAATTTGCAGCAAATGGCTAAAACGGTTGCCTACATTCAGGAGCATGGGTATGATACTCAGAAAAAATTGCAAGACACCACAGATACGATTCAGTCCAAAATGGCAAAAGCCCGCAGCGATGCCAAGCTCACTGAAGCCAAACTGAAAAAAGTGAACGAACAGATTCATTATCTGGGACAGTATCTTTCTACAAAATCGGTCTACGCTGATTTTTTGAAATCCGCCAATAAAAAGGATTTCCGGCAGAACCATGCGGATGAGATTGCCAAATATGAAGAAGCGTTGCAATTTCTAAAGCAAAATTCACCAGACGGGAAACTTCCGACCATGAAAGATTTGCGTTCTGAAAAAGAACTTCTGGTACAGCAGAAAAGCGCACAATATGAAACCTACCAGTATTTCAGAGACTACCATCGTGAGTTACAAACGGTCTGCGAAAATGTAAATCACATCCTTGATGCCTCACAAACCAAACAGCAAGAGCAGAAAAAATCACATCAGTCGGAACACTCCATATAAAGAAATTTCCGCCTTGGTTTTCCAGACCAAGGCGGAATTCTTATTTACCGTACCCTCGCTTTGCCATTAGCTCACGAATCTTTTCAATATCTGTCAGTGGTTGTTTTATTGGCGAAGCCGCTTGCCATGCGGGATCATGACTAGATACCTCAAGTGCATCTATAAATTTCTCTACTTTTTCTGGATCGTTAATCACAATATTTGTAAAGATACTTGATGTAGGCATTTTATCTCCCTATTCGTTTACTCTTTGAACCAATCACTTTCTGCAATCTGCTTCAGCGCACCAATCACGGTATCATACGATACTTTCTCTTCCAAGAGCTGCGTAATCAGTGCATCATAATCTGGTTTGTATGCTTTTTCTTCTATGATTTTCTCAATCAGCTTTGGTATATCCACCTCTGCCGCCGCCGATGGACAAATGCTGGAATGCGAACGGACTTCTCGAACTTCATGTACTAATTCTTTGAAGTCCTCATTCTGAGGCACAAGTGGAAGAAGCTTATAAATATCATATAAGTGTCTGGAATGCTTCGTCACTTTTCCTTCCAGATAATAGTCACACACAGCAAAAACCTTGTCTGCAAGGGTGCGGTCAATGCCCTGCACCTTCATTTCAAACGGAGTCAGCATAAAATCCGAAATTGCATCAGGAGCTTCTTTCTCCATCATCTCTCCGATATAACTGTGTACGGGGAGCAAAACCGTTGGGAACGACACTGCCGTATAAGATGTTTCCAGCAGCACTGCTGATTTCAACGCAGCACTCTCCATTGGAATCACCGAATCATAAGCAATCACATAGCGATTATAGTCACGACGGCTGCGGGTATCCTCCAGATTTTCAATCACCATACCCAGTTCATCTGCCGAATCCACGATTGCCTGTTTTACCTTTTTCTTCTGTCCCTGTGAAAGCGTTGTGTCGATAGTTATATCAATATCTTCCGAAAATCGCTTAATGACCTTGTGGCATTTGCTGAGCGATGTGCCGCCCTTGAAAACAATATACGGAATCTTCTCCGACAAAAGTTTCAGGAGCATCGTCACATAGTAGTCTTTCTCGATGGCCTGAACCATAATTCCGGTCTGGTCATACGCGAGATATATTGCATCCTTAAACTGTTCCCTATCATTGTGCAAGTAAGCCATTGTAAATCACCCTCGTTTCCACCAGATTTTTATATAGTTTATCAGGATAATAAGCAAAGTACGGTTCCATCTCCGAAATGCTCAAGTTTGCATCATCCATATAACGGTACAGTCGATCCTGCAACGGCTTTCCCGTCAACTCCGAATATACATCTACATCTTTCAGCATATCCAAAAATTGAAGTGCTTTATAATTTTTCTCTGTTACAGGTACTTTCGGCTTTCGCACGATCACGCGGGATTTTGCCAGAGATGTTTCTCGATAATCATTTGTTGCCTTGTTCGACACAACCTCATACATCATAGGGACCTGCGTAGTAAGCCCCATCTGGTTAAAGAACATCAGGCCGCTCACATAGCCACAGCGTTCATCTTTGTCTCGCAGATACTTACATTCCAGAACTTTTTCCGGTGCAAGCTGTGAGCCGGACTTAAAGATTGTCTTTTTGGGTAAAAAGTAAATTCCATTATCAAAGCGTTTTACTTTACCTGTATCTGTCAACTTCTTGATTTGCTGCCGGACATTCGTGCGGGTCATTCCATCAACTTGAAGGTCTGCAAGGAAAATCGGCTCATTTTCTTTATAGTTATCTAATAGGTATTCATATAAAGTTTCCATACTTTCCTCCTGTCACAATATCGTGTATCAAGTTTTCTGTTCTGTTATCATTATACCCACTTTTCTCTGAAATATCAAGCCCGCTATTGTAGGCAAAAGAAAAAAGGCAGCTTCCTTTAGGGAAGCCACCTTTCTCTCATTTACGGATTATCAGTTCTTGCGGGTTCGTTCCTGCTGCTGTACCTGCGCATTGTCCTTTCGCGCTCTTTCCGCCTGTTTGATATGCAGGCGATCCAGAACAGATACCCTGCCGCCGATCACTCTGGGCTTCTTAGGCACATTGTTCACGCAGCCGTCTATCATGTTGTAGTTCTGCTCTGTGCCAGACTCCCTTGCTCTTTCTGCTGTGCCATTCTCCAAAAATTTTTCATGGTGAAGCAGCTCCCGGACTTTTCGGACGGTCGCATTATCAAAACCACTGAAAGCCGTTGTCATAAATTTCCCATCCGACTGTACTACAATGCTTGGCAGCAAGTCCGGTTTCTGATCACTCACCATCATCACAAAGCGTTGCTCGTCTATGGTTTTCTCATCCGTTACCGTCCACGTTCCTTTCTGCCCCTCAACCTGATAGCCTTCCTCGTTCAGAAGCAGGTATTCACCATTTGGCAGCTTCGTGAAAAAGCCATTGAACTTGATAAGTTCCTTTGGATTCACATAATAGGACTGCATTTTTCCACCAATGGATGTTACGATCACATCACTGACACCGAATTTTCGGACTCTGAACCTATCAGGATTCAGCTTTTCCATGCGTTCCCGAATCTGCCCCGGTGTAACGCCTTGAATCAGAGATGCCTTATAACCCAGAACATAGTTCTCACTTGTCACCATGAAGCCGTTTTCAATCTGGTACTCATACGGGCGGCAGCGATAGTCCCGGCTCTTTTCCAAATCATTGATCTGGTAAATCATAAAAAGATTAGCACTCATCACACTTTCTCCTCTTCCGGGGCATCCGGTCTGTATAAATCCAGTTCCAGATTCTTGAACTGCTCATCCGGCAGATTCTCCATTTTAGAGATCATCTGCTCCACCAGCAGCCTTACTGCCATATCATCAGCAACATAGGGAAGAACTTCTTCCAGTTCCTTCTTCGTATTTTCAGCCGTGTCCTGCTCGAACATTGCCATAATCATCAGTTCGTTCTCATCAAAATGCACCTTGCTCACAGTTCCATTTCTCCTTTCTTCTTTGCCTTCTTCGGTTTTGCCTGTTCCTGATTGGACTGCTGCTCCTGCGCCTTTTTGCGGTTCTTCAACGCTTCACGGACAGACTGCCGGGTGTTGGGGCGCTCCTCCAACTCCTTGCTTGCCTGCCGCTTTTCCAAAAGCGTTTTCATATCCGAAATTGCTTTCTGCACCAGCGGGCTTTCCCGGTAATGCTGGATATGGTTGACGATCTCTGCCTGCACTTCTCCACCTACCACCAGGTCAAACATTCCCGAATAGATGCTTCCATCCTCAAGAGAAAAGCCAATGCTCTTGATTCCGTTCATTCGCTCTGCCGGAATCTTATCGTAGACTTCCAATGCCTGCTCCAATGTCAGATTGTCGTGGAACTCCCCCATCACTGGGAATTCAGCACACTCTGCCACATAAAAGCTGATGCTTGCTTCCGGCGCAGGCTTCTCTGCTGCCAGCTTTTCTTTCATCGCTTCTGCCCGCTGTGTTTCTGCACGGTATGACTGTTCCTGAAGATACTCAGCACTAATCACACCACATTCCGAAATGCTGTGTCCATGTTCTGCCAGAACTTCTTCCATCACTTCCTGCACGGGTCTGTACTCGTCTGTTTCAACGATGCCACCGTCCATCACTGTGAAATCCTTATTATATAAGGTATAGTCGTAGCCGTCCTCGCTGATTTGGATGTAAAAATAGCCATCTTTGATCTTATAGGCCACCTCTACATCCTGTACTTTCAACGCTTCTGCCACCAGTGCGACCACATGGTTCTGGATGTACGGATTATCCCAGCCCGGAACTTTCTTGTAATCCTCCACGATAGTATCAATACCGTTCTTGCACTGCACAATATCCAGACTGCCCGGAAGTGGGTCAGGTGTTTTCTCCACGCCAAGGGCTTTCAGATTAATATTCGGAACCTGCTGATAGCAGGACATTGCATCATCGAGATTCCCGAACTTCTCAATTTGCATCGGATTGGTCTGCAAATCCGTCACAACATAGAACTGCTGCGCAAACGATTTTTCCGGCTCCCGCTGCTGTTCAGCCGCAAGTTCTTTGCGGTACATATCCACAAACCCGTTCAGCACAGCCGGGTGACTGCGCACGATCCAGTCAGTGCGGATATTGTTGCCGCGCTCTCCCTTACAGGTGATGTCTGCCCATTCCTTATTACTGTGCGAGTACCGTCCGTCGTGGTTGTTATAATTCAGCGTATATGCCAGAATATAGCCCATGCGCTCCATGCCGAACTGTTCAACGACGGACTTTGTGGCATCATCTGCAAGGTGCATTCCGTCAAAGTTGTCCGCAATCGCTTCTTCGATGGCATTTCTGCACTCTTCGTTGAGCTGTCTGGAAATGCGGTACAAATCCACCTCGCCATTCTCTGCTGCATAGCCGAAAGATTCGTAATAGACCGGAACATCTGAATTATCCATGCGACTTTCCTCCGCCACAGGCACAGACTGTTCTTCTTTTTGGGAAGTCGGATTCTTTTCTGCAAAATACTCTTTTACGGCATCCTGAAAGTCCTCATCAAAGCCGTTCCACAAATCTTCCGCCGCCAGTTTTCCCTGCTCATTGACCGCAACGCAGGCAGCTTCATCCCCGTATTCCTCATGCTCCAACAGGAAGAACTTCTCGCCGTTGACCTCCGTTTCGTCAATCGCATACCATGTGCCAATATGACCCTCGACCGTAATGTTATAGGAATCGCCGTGAAGCAGTCCATTGTTTTTCTCTTCCTGCTCTTTCATAAACTCCCGGACGGTCAGCAATTCACCCGTAAAGTTCAGACCTTCCTCGCCCAGTTCCAGCCGACCATCTGCACCAAGGTCAAGTTCTTCTGCCATCAGGACGGATGCCGCATGGTTTACAATTACCGTTTTCTCCACCAGAATCGGCTGTCCCGGATTATAGTCCGACCCACGCAGGTCATAGCGGTACAATCCCTCCGGTACATCTTCATCCCGCAGTCTGCCGTTGCTGAAAAGACCGGGCTTATCAAAGATTTCAATTTCCTGCAACTGTTCATCCAGAATCGTTTCTTTCTGCAAATCAATCTTCCTTTCCTTGAAAAAATCCGGCAGTTCTGCAAAGCCGATGCTGTCAACATAGCAGGCTTTGATTGACTTGCCATCGTTCAGCACCACAACATCACTGACGGAAAGCGAATGCCCTGTAAAATCCGCTGGACGTTGGATATTGAAGCGTTCGTAAATGGCTTCCAGCGTATTTTTTTCCGTAAGAGGCGCGGTATAGACCAGTTCATAGTCTGCACGGTTTACTTCCATCCCGTGCCGCTTTACAAAGTCCAGATTCATAAAGCGGTAGTCGTGTTCCTGGTCACGGGCAGTGATCTGGTAGATGCCAAACTGCTTTTCGCTGCCAGAAAGCAGCTTCTGCTCCTTGACCAACGCATCCAGCCGGGTTATCAGCTCTGCCGCCTTTTCTGCGGACTCTCCCTCTGATTCCTCCACTGCGTCTTGCAGCCATTCCCTGATCGGCTGAACATCCCCAGCCTGAATCTGTTCTTTCAGTGCTTCAACCGCCTGCTCCCGATCCTCCACGCTGTCCTTATAGTGGTAGAAATCGAAGTCAAAGGCGAAATCATCAAGGTCTGCTGCCAGCTTTTCAACGGGTGCTTTCTCGCTGTTTTCCATTGCTTTCTGCTTGTCCTTTTCCAAATCTTCCTTGGCAATTTGGAAATAGTCACTTCCACGTTCGATTTCTTCACGCCCTGTGACAAGAACTGGCCACGGGCTGATACGGATAAGATAAATCTGCTTGCCCTCATCAAACAGCCGCAGAGCCTGCTCCCGGCTTATCACCGTCAGTGCAGCGTCCGGGCGGACATACTCATCTTCCAGATACTCTTCGTTCTTTTCCAGCAAAATTGCACTCCATGCATCTGCCTTAATTCCGAAAATGCCATCATGCTGTTCGATCTCTTCCTGACTGGCGAAATCTCCTGCCGTGCCATCCTGAAACAGCGGATAAATCCGTTCGCCCTGCCGATGCCACTCCCGTGCGCCTTCCTTTGTTAGCGGCAGAACATCATCTTTCAGATACCCGTATTCGTGCATTTCCGAAAGGCCGATCATGCCATCCGGCAGACTTTCGATTTTCTCTTCTGCTTCCCACATCAGGCGGTTGACTTCTTCCGTGTTTTCTGCCGCAATCGCAGCCGCCAGATTATTCGCCAGTTCTTCCATTGCCGCCCGATCATCCAACTTATAAGCAAAGTTTACAATGAGATTTCGCTGGCTGTTGTCAAAAATGGTTTTATCCTGTTCCTTGTCCGCAATCAGCTTTTCTGCGTATTCCATCGCCGTCATGCGCTCCACACTCCTTTCTGCCACTGCCGTTTCCAGTTTTTCAAGAAAGTCAGCGGAGGTCAATCGAATCGTATCCATCGAATCTTTCAATTCTTTCAGTTCCTTGCCGCTTGCCCAGCTTGCTACATACGGGAACGAGTAGTCCGAAGTATCAATGCCAAGTGCCGAGCAAACTGTAAATGCAATGCTTTCCGCTTCTGTTTCTTTGGTAAGCTGGTCTTTTTCCTCGCCGCGCTGTTTCATCTGGTCGCTGTCATGCAGCATGGCATGAGCAACCTCATGGATCATCGTCTTGATGGTCTGGCTCTCACCCATATCGGCACGAACACAGATTTCTTTGTCCATGTGGCTGTAATAGCCTTTTGCGCTGCCCTCGATCTCTCCAAAACGAATTGGCACAGGAGATACCTGTTCGATTGCCTCTTTCAGCAGGGTATAATCCTTGACACGGGCAGTCAGTTCATTCACTTCCAGCGTAGGCAGCGGTTCTCCGTCTGTCTGGGCATAATCGAAAACCGTTGTTACCCGGAACCGGGGAATCACCCTCTCCACCACTTCGATTTCCGGCTCCCCGCTCTCATTCAGCACCGTAAGCCCGGTGTCCTTGTCGATTTTCTCCCTCTCTTCCCGTTCCTTTACCGGGGCAGGCGCGATGATCTGGATGCCCTTTTCACCCTTTTTCACATAGCGGTTAAACTTATTTTTCCAGGCATTGTACCCAGCCACCAACGTAGCATCTGGACGCTGCATTGCGATCAGCAGCGTATTATTGAAGCTGTAATTGTGGAATTTCGACATTGTAAGCAGGTACTTCGTATACATTTCCGAAGTAAAAATGTCCTTTACGCCCTGTTCCAACCGTTCCGTGATTTCTTTGAGCTGGTCTGCCCGCTTATCTGCCATTCATGCCCTCCTTTACAAAATCTGCCCCATCAGATTCCCTTTCGGAGATCTGACGGGGCATTCTCAGTTATAGTTCCATATCGTGACTTTTCTTTTTCTGCGGTTTCGGCTCTGCCATGCGTTCTGCCTGCTTTTCGTGAAGCTGTGCAAGGATCGACGGACGTTTTACGCTGTCTGCACTCCGCTCAATCTCACGTTTCGGCGCAGGAAGTTCGCTATCCGTTACTTCCTCATCCATGCCAAGAGCCGCATCATCCCCCTTTTCGTCCATATCCAGCAGGGCATTCAATTCTGCAAGCCGTGCAGATTTTTCGTTTAATTCCGCCTCCTGCGGGAACGGACGCTGCACTTCTTCCTTTGCTTCTGCCAACTGCTGCTGTAAGGTTTCCAATCTGCGCTCCACCTGCGGCAGTGTCTTTTCGATAGATGCCAGCGCATTGAGAATACGCTGGATATTGCCAGCCGGATCACTGCCAAGTTCAATCGTATAACTGCTCTGCCGCTTGATGGTCAGCTTGAATGTCTGGGCGAACGCATCAAACCGGGAACTGATTGCAAACCCTCCCAAATCTGCGATTTGCCCCTCTGTCTTAGCGATCTTCATTGCGGCACAGGCTGCAAGAATTGCCGAGCCTGCTTCCTTGCGGTCGGTATAAACCCTGTCCTCCACCGTGATGGAGAACTTCTCCTTGTCCTGTTCCAGCAACGGCTTTGCCACTGCAAGGTCAGCTTTCAGACCTGCTATGCGCTCTTTCGCTGCCGTGATCTCTGCCGGATACCGCCGTGCAATATCCGATTCCAGGCTGTAAATCTGGCTGGTGTGGTTGGCCCGCATCAGCTTCAGTTTGCTGACCTGAATATCCAAATCCATCTTTTCCTTGATGTAGGGATTTCCCGTTGCCAATGCTTTGATTTCTGCATAGGTCAGCGCGGTATCGTCCACATCATCGCAGGCACGAACAGGAGATTTCGAGGTCATGATCTGCGAGATGAACTTCTGTTTATTTTCCAGAATTTGCCACATATACGAATCAAACGTATTCTCTGTGACGTAACGGAAAATCTTCACTTTCTGGTTGCGGTTTCCCTGACGAAGAATGCGTCCTTCCTGCTGTTCCAGATCAGAGGGCTTCCACGGGCAGTCCAGATGATGCAGGGCGATCAGTCTGTCCTGAATGTTTGTACCAGCACCAAGTTTCGGGGTCGAACCAAGCAGGATACGCACCTGACCGGAGCGCACCTTTGCAAACAGTTCTGCCTTTTTGGTTTCGGTATTTGCCTCATGGATAAAAGCAATCTCCTCACGGGGGATTCCCTTTGCCACCAGTTTTTCCCGGACATCATCGTACACATTGAATGTTCCGTCTGCTTTCGGGGTCGATAAGTCGCAGAAAATCAACTGGGTGGATTTGTCGGGCGTGGATTCTTCCCATACCTGATAGGCATTCTCCACGCAGAGGTTGACCTTACTTTCCGGCTCATCCGGGAGCAGGTCATTGATAAGCCGCTGATCCAGTGCCAGCTTTCTACCGTCATTCGTGATCTTGAGCATATTATCAATTTTGGGATTGACATTGCCGTTTCGCACCTGTTCTGCACGGTCGGCAAAGCTGCTCACCATTTCCTGCTGCGTCTCGCTGGGTTTCAGCACCTCATTGATGTACTCTGCTTCCGGCACAGGCAGATTCAGCATATCCGCCGTCTGTACGTCTGCGGACTCCTTGAACAGTGAGATCAATTCAGGGAGATTGAAAAAACGGGCGAACCGCGTCTTTGCACGGTAGCCCGTTCCCTCGGGAACGAGTTTGTCAAGATGATTTTTGTAAGTTTTCTAAATTCAAATATTTATCCGCTGAAAAATCTCCCAACATCTCGTGTCTGCATATTTCTTGAAACACCGTATTCAAAGGCTTCTTCGCACTTTCCGATTGCTTCACATTTACAATAAAAGTGGTTTTACCTATTCGTGTTGTATAAGATAAAGTGTTTTCTTTCATATCGTCCGTTTCTCCTTTTCATAAATTGACTGTGGGGCATTCCGTTTAGAACACCCCACAAATACAGCCTGTTTCATCTGAACATATCAAGAAGTCATTAAGTTGCAAGTACAATGGAAATGGTTATCTTTCCATACCACGCTTGTTTCTTCGTGCCTTGATACGCTCCTGTCTTTCTTTTTCCCTTGCTTCTTTTTCGGCTCGTTCCTGTGCTTCCTTAAAAGAAAAAAGTTGCTTCACTTTTTCGGTAAAAAGTTTAGCAACTTCGGGGAAATGCTCCAACGCTTCAAGAAAAGGTCTGCACTTTTCTTTCAGTTCGTTGTATTTGGTTTTCATTCTTTCCAGTGCATTTGCACTGTCAAAATATTTCTGTCGGTAATAATTTGCACTCTGCTCCAATTTATTGATTTCCGCACGACTGGTAATGCCCTCTTTGGCAAGGGAAGTCAGCTCAGAATAATCCTCTTTGGAGATTGCCATTTTACCTGTGATTGTTTTCTGCCCCATACTGTCAATCTCGTTTAAGGTTTTGGAAATATGACGGGCAGGCTCATACTTAACCTGTTCCTTTTGAATACGCTTCTGCAACTTCTCCAATCGCTCTTTATCCTGTTTGATTTGATATTGCAGGGAAGTCAAATGCTCTGCCGTACTTCCGTATTCGCCACGCTGAAAGCCTTTGAACCCTTGTTCCGTCATATAGTGAAACAACTCATCTTGCAGTATGCTGTACGAAGCTCGGAACATCGGTTTCCCGTTCTTTCTTAGCAATGGATTTCCTTTTTCATCGGTCAGCGGAATATCCGATTTCCATTTCTTTGAATGGCTTATCTGATTAACAACCGCCTTGACCGTTCCTCGCAGTTCGGGGGCTTTGCAACGCTTACTCCATAAGATTTCTTTCTCCACCACAGGCAGAACCATAGCGTGAAGATGATAGTGGTAAACCTCTTTTCCAAGTTCTTCGGTTGCCGCTACATTGATTTCATCAGCGTGCATTACTGCCGATATAACATTGTCAGCACCGAATTTTTCTTCGATGAAATGATAGGCTTCTTCATAAAACTGCTTTGCGTATTCATAACCACCGTTACGCTCGAAGTACATCGTGTTCACATCAATCACAATCTCATTAAAGAGTGTTGCGTCTTTCCTTAACCCACGAAGCGACACCTGCCCGTCTGTTTCCATCTGCTTTAACTGTTCCATATAGGTCGGGGCAGTCGGTTTTTTGAAATGCACATTAAAGGGTATTCGTTCCACAATTACATTCATATTTTCATAGGTTTCATTCTTGCGTTCGTTGTGCCTTTCCGCCTTGCTCACATCAGAAGCGGTGTACTGTTTTACCCTTGCACAACTCATATCTGCCTTGTTGGTTTTTGCCATTTTACTCTCCTTTCCAGACAGGGGCGAAGCCATTACACAACATTCTTTGAATGTGTGTAACCCACTATGACACTTTCAGACTTCGTCTGCAAAGATGTCGTGGGCAAGGGAGTTCCCCCTTGACCTCCTTATGATACCTCAATCATAAAAACAGACTGTCCACTCATCAGACAGCCTGCATTATTCTCTCGGTATATCGCCCATCGGCAAAGACCAGTACCACAGAAAGCCTTTCTTTTTGGAGATAACTCCTGCTTTCTTCTTTGCCTTTTTGATGGTCGATTTCTTGAACCCTGCGGCTTCAAGTCTTTCTTCGCAATCCGAAGAAAGCATTTCTCCGTCTTTCAGCATTTCCAAAAGAAATTCTTTTGCCTTGATTTCCTTATCGTTCGGTCTGCCCATTTTAGGGGCAAGGGATTGGAACGCTTCTTCTGCTGTCATTTCCATTTCAGAGATAAAGTCCACTCCTTTTTCTGCAACCTCAAAGAGAATTGCAGAGCCTGTCGGGGCAAGGTTGGATTTCACTTGCACCATATATCTTTCCGCTGGTGCTTCTTTGTTCGGTGTGCGTGTGATTGCAAGAATACTTCTTGCAGCACCCGCAATATCAATAGAACCATTGGTACGATAAAGTGGATTGGTATCTCTCATCTTGTTCATATGAGCGATAATCACGATTGCACAGCCAGTATTCTTCGCAACCGCAATCAGATGATTAAACTCTGCTCGTGTTTCGTTGGCATTGTTCATTGAACAGTTCTCTCCGATATAGGAACTCATCGGGTCAAGAATTAAAAGTTTTGCGTGATACCTTTCGATTGCTTCAGCAATACGGTTATCCCCAAAGGATAAAGACTTTTCATCTTCCTTGATGAAGATAAGATTTTCTCCATTCCCACCGGCTGAATTAAATCGGGGTACTACCGTATCGTCTGCGTCATCTTCCGTTGTCTGATAGATGATAGTCATAGGCTCGGTTTCTTCCGTTTCAGTAAAGGGCAGAGGTTCGCCCTTAGAGAGTAGGGCGGCAATGGAAAGCATTAACTTGCTTTTTCCATCGCCCGGATCGCCCTGCAACAGCGTAACCTTGCCGAACGGAATATACGGATACCACAGCCATTTCACTTCTTTCGGTTCGATTTCACTTGCCTTGATAACTTCAAGAGGTACATTTACATTCATTTCATTTTCCGTCTGCTTCATTGTTCTTCGTTCTCCTTTTCGATAAATACTTCGGGCAAAGCACTACGATACAGCGGAAACTCTGCTTGCAGTCATTACTGCACTTTCTGCAAAGTTCGTTGTAGGTAATGCGATTTCTTTCATTCAGAAACAACGCCCACTCTTGTTTCCGTTTCTTGCTCATTCTCGGCATATCAATCCTCCTTTCCGCCTGAAAACAAAAAAACCACAGGGAAGATACTTACTGCCTTGTTTCTGTCATTTTTCGGGGCGAAAATCGGGCAAAATTGCCTTTCTAAGCCTTTCAAAAAATCACACAAGGTATTCGTACTAACCTGTGGTTATGTATGAAATTGTGGGGTTTTGGGTAACAGAAAACACCGTATTTCTACGATGTTTTCTGTCACATATATTCTATTTAAGATACTGACAAACTGGGATTGTCTAAAATAGTAAAGCCGTACCGCTTACTATTTTTTCTTTTACTGCTGAAACAGTATCTTTGATTGAATGCGTCATTAACTTGTTTCATTAAATCATATATATCCATTTGTACCACCATTTATAAAACTTTCTTTATTTTATCAACTTGTTCTTCTACTTCTTCCGGATAGTTTTTAACCATATCATCACTTCCTTAATTTTTCATCTTTGCGAGTTCTTATATAAATCTCTTTTCTACCTTTTTCTATAAAATCAGGTCTATTATTTTTAATACCATATACAATAGTTTCTATTGGATAATATTGTTCTACAACATCTTGATATTCCTTTGCTTTTGAAATATCAATATTTCCGTATAATCTTAATATATCTTCTCCAAAAGACACGCCAATTTCTTCTTCACTATCTTCTAGCAAATATATGAAATCACAGTATTCATCTATAATTCCAGAATCTCCAAAATCTATTACACCACATAATCTATTTTCATCATCAAGTAATAAATGATTACAACTAAAATCATTATGGCATAAGCATTTTTTACCATCAAATATAGTTGTACTATGTAATCTTTGCATAAAGTCTTCTACATATTGTTTTTCAATATCAGTAAGACTATCATATATTGTGTCTTTGAGTAATTGATATTCTTCCAAAACATTTTGTTTATTGTCTATCGTATACAAACTTATTTCACTATAATCTAAATCGTGCATTTGTCTTAAAAACATAGCAATATCTTGCTTTAATAATTCTTGCTTTTCTTTTGATAAAGCAAAATATATTTCTGGTGTTAAAAAAGTTCCTTTTATTTCTTTATAACCTAATATAGAAATATCATCACTAAAATATGAATATTTTACATTTGGTATTTTTATATTAGTATTTAATCTTTGATTTAAGAAATCATAAATTGCTTTTTCTTTTTCATATCCTTTTTTCTTATTAGCACTAAATTTTGTTTTAAATATGTATTCTCCATTTACTAAATATGCTACACTATCATATCCACTACCAATTACCTTAATACTTTCAACTTTAAAATCTTCAAAGTAATGTTCTATTAAGTATTTCATTGCTTTAACATTTGTAACATTATCATCATACCTATATTCCATTAAATAGCAATCTTCTTTTTTACCCTCGTGCAACTCGTGTTCTGGCAAATCTTCAATTATTCTAAATCCAGATTTCTGATATGACCTAATTGCTCTTGGATTATTCTTATGAGGGTCTAAAATAACTGCATTAGCATTTCTTTCTTTTTTTAAAAACTCAAAAATCATTTTTGTATATTTTGAGCCAATGCCTTTACTCCAATATTCAGGTTCTCCTATAAACTGATCCATTCCATAAACTATTTCATTTGTTTTTGGATAATGATAATCAGAATAAAGTTCATCATACATTTTATATACTTGTCCATATCCAATAGGAACATTATCATATTCTATAATTACTCTAAATACTTCATCTTCCCATTTTTCAGTATAATGCTCTTTTAATGATTCTAATGTATATTTTTTATCTCTACCACCATAAAATTCTAATACTCTATCATCAGTTAACCATTTTAGCATTAAAGGAAAATCATCATTTGTCAAAGTTCTTATTCTTATTTTATCTTGTACTATTTCCATTAATTTTCCTCCCTAAAATCATACACATACACTACTTCATCATCTGCGTCATTTATTCCTCCTGCTTTTTCATAACATTTACAAGCAGAAATATTACTTCTATTTGTTATTAAAAACATTTCATAACAATCAATAGTTTTAGCATAATCACGAGCAAATGATATTAAACCTGTTCCATAACCTTTGCCTTGAAAGTCTGGCATAACATCAATAGCGTCAAGATAGAATACTTTTCTTCCATCTGGTTTTAATAAAATATAACCAAAAGCAAAACCTACTATCTTATTATTTATCTTTGCAATAAATCCAAAATCATTTTTATTATCTATAAATTTTTTTAAAACATCTACATTATATTTTGTATTTTCATCATCAACAAAATCTAGCATAAGTTCCAAATCTTGTTCTTCTAATAATTTATATTCCATCTATCTCAACTCCATCTACTATTTTATTTTCTAATTTTATTAGTATTTACACAATCATTAATTAAACTAATTGCTTCCCCAGCAAATTCCTTTAATCTTGTATTATCATAACTATTATTTGTATCACTTAAATAATCTTCCATAGCATTTTTAATAACATCATTATAATTTGAATCCATATTTTCTAATGCCCATTTACCACCATCATATTTTGATAAAGTTAAATCATCTCTGATTAGTGCATAAAATCTACAAAGGTTTAAAATACAATATACGGGATTATTCACAATTTCTTCTACACAATCTAATGTATCAGAATAATTGGAATCAATAATGTATTCCTTTGGTACTTTTGAAAACACTTCTTTTGATGGCTTACCAAAATCCATCTTATCATTTGGAACATTTATAACATTGAAATGACTTGCTAGATCAGGGTCAACTTTATAATCATCATTGATGACTATTGTTTTATCTTCCTTATATCTTTCTATCCAATCTCTGCTACCGTGAAGTTCGTAAGGTATTGGATGTTTTATATTTCTACAATTATCTTCTAGTACAACACTAAATTCAAAACCTTTTTTAGGAAATAATTGCTCATTTTCTAACATTTTATCCCAAATAAATTGTTTTGTTTCTGAATTTATTTTTTCTTTTACAACTATAATAAAGTCTAAATCAGATTTATTCGGATTAAAACTTCCTAATCTTAATGAGCCGTGAAAATAAACTCCAACATAATTATCTTGTAATATTTCTTTAACCCATTCATTAACTTGTTTCATTAACTCATATATATCCATTTGTACCACCATTTATAAAACTTTCTTTATTTTATCAACTTGTTCTTCTACTTCTTCCGGATAGTTTTTAACCATATCATCAAAATCAGCAATTTCACGTGCCTTTATTAACATTGATACTCTTTTGATTAAATCTTCATCTGTATATTTATAATAACTTAATACCTTATTTATAAAACCTGTTCCTAAATAATAAAGTGCAGCAATATCATAAGCAGGATCACCCATACCAGAGCCTTCAAAATCCACTATTCCAACTAATTCGTTATTATCGTTAAGAATATAATTCTCATACCATAAATCTCCGTGTATAAAATGATAATCATTAAATGTTAATAAATAGTTTTTATATTCATTAAACCAAGATAATATTTTTTCATAATTAGATTCACTTAAATATTCTTTTAATTCAATAACACTTTGTTCAGTTATTTCTAATTCATTTTTTATATATTCATCTTTATCAAAATCAACTCTTATTTCATATAATTCATCCATAAATTCAGCGAGTTTTTTAGCAATATTATCTAAATTAACTATTTCAATATGTTCTTTTCTAAAAGTATGTCCTTTAATCATTTTATAAATTAATGCGCCATTTGGATATTCTTCGCAAGGCTCAATCAATTCAATAATTCTTGGTATTTCCAACGATTTAACATTACTTATTTGATTAATTACGTTCACATATTTTTGATAGTTTTTATATGAATTTTGATTTACTCCATCAAGTAAAATATAATCATCATTTATAATATATGCCTTACTATTAAAGCCTTCATTTATGTATTTTCTACTTATAATATCCATCTTTGCACCTCATTCTTAATAACTAAATAGAGTCATAATAATAAACATTTTCTGGCAATTCTTGATTAGGCAATTTGAATGTTCTAATTTTAACAAACTTACCACCAATAATTGTCTAAAATAGTAAGGCCGTACCGCTTACTATTTTTTCTTTTACTGCTGAAACAGTATCTTTGATTGAATGCGCAGTTGTATCTATAACATTTAATTCATAGATTCCTAAATTGGAAAATTGATTCCACATTGTTTCAACTAATTCAATATTTGTTTCTCTGTCTAACTTTGAGCGTTCGATAGCTCGCTTCATGGTTTCTTCTTTACTTGCCCTTAAAACGATATAGTGTACTTCATAATGCTCTTGAACAATGTTGAGCCACGGCTCTAAAAACCACGGTCCTACAATGCCATCTACAATTACATCATATCCACCACGAGCATATCGCTTCGCAGCTTCTAAAAACGCTTCAATGACAATCAAATTTTGCTCATTTGATTCTGGCAAATGCGGTGGTATTGCCCCTTTACTCAAATAATGATAAAAGTCATCTGTGTGCATATGTACAGACTTTTCCAAATCTGATTCTTTTGCAACAACAGATGCCGTTGTAGTTTTTCCTGTCCCCGGCGCACCTGTGATTACAATAATTCTACCTTGATTCATCTATATTTTACCTCCACAACTTCGGATTTATCTCGCTGATTTAGACGTATTGTACCATATTTTTGTGAATTTTTCAACTTAGCCACTTCGATTATACTCACGACTTAATAACTTCTTAAATACTTCCCGAAAAAGAAAAACTGCCATCCGTTAAGACAGCAGTTCCTTTTCGGCTGGTATGCTATTAAGAATACACAATATCGTTCAATACAATCTCATCTGCACAGGCTCGGATATTGTTCATCAATCCTATCCATTTCATCATATCCTTTCCTTTCAGTTCTTCCGTCACACCCTGCTTTCTTGCCATTTCCTTTATCAGATACTCCGCCATATCACACGCCGAAGTATCAATATCGGCAAGGTGTTCATATAACTTTCCGCTTGTAAGCAGATTGATATACAAGATTTTCCTGTGTTCCCTTAAATATCTTTCCCTCATTCTTCCGTATTTTGTGAGAGTGGGCGGTTCTTCGTTTTCTATCGTCAAGCAGGGATAGTAATAATCTCCGATGAGTTCGTACTGGATACCGGTTCTTTCGTCTGTAATAAATCTTTGCATTTTGATTTCTCCTTTTGCTTCTTATGGTAAAATTCCAAAGATTTTTCGTTGTGATTTTGTTTTTGACATTCTTCGGAACAGAATTTCTGCTGACTGTGTGTAGGCCAGTAGGTACTGCCACACACAGCACAGACACGCTGACGATAATAATGATTTCCTTTTTCTGCTTCTCTGTCGGCTTTCTTTTGGTCTTGCCTTGCCTGATAGCAACAATCCTTTGAACAGAATATCTGTCGGTTGCTTGTAGGTACAAACTCCTTTTGACAATGGGGGCATACCTTTGCTTTTACGATTTCTCCACCGTTTTCAGCGAGTTTTTTCGCCTTTCGCTTCTCTCGGTAAACTTTTTCACGCTCACGCTGTTTTGCCAGTCGTTCCATTTCAATCTGTTCTTCCTGTGCCTTGATTTCAGCAAGTTCTTCTTCTGTGTAGGCAATATCGACCTGCCCCACATAGTTGAAATAAATATCAACCTTTTGTGTCCTTGCTTTTCCCACACCCTCTGCTTCATAAACCACAATCTTTTCAATGAGTTCGGCAAACATCAAATCGGAAATTTCTGTCGGCTCTTTGCACTTGCGTATCAAAGAAATGAAATGCTTAATATCAACCGTATTCGCCTTTTCTTCGGTCAGTTCCTTTTGCATTTCCTCAATTTTCGTTTCCAGTTCAGCCTGCTCATCATCATACTGCTTCATTAGTTGCTTGTACTGTCTTTCGGGCAGTAATCCCGAAACAAGATTTTCATACAACCCACGAATAAGTTTTGACAGTTCATCGTATCGCTTCTGAAAACGCTGCAACTCCGATTTATTGTGCTTTGGCTTTTCTGTCTGCTTTTCGTTCCACAATACTTGAAGTTCCTTTGCAAAGGCTTCTTCGTCATTCAGAACAAATCTTGATAATCGTTTTACAGTCGATAATATCAAGGCTTCAACATTATCAGCACTAATCGAATGGGCAGTGCAGGAGTTTACTCTGCTGGCATACCCACCGCAACGGTAAGAATACTGTAACGAACGGTCTTTTTTACTGTAATGCGTTTGCAAGGTCATTCTTCTGCCACAGTCAGCACAGAACAGATAACCGCTTAAACGATTGCTGTGCGTTCCTCTTGCCGCTGTTCTGTTGGCTCGTTTCTTTCGCTTCTGAACGCTGTCCCAAAGTTCCTGCGAGATGATAGGCTCGTGCGTATTATAAAATACATACTGTTCATCTTCATCGGTATTTTTCCTTTTGTGCAGTTTGAAATTGGTGCTGACCGACTTACGCAAAACAGTATGACCAAGATATTCCTGTCTGCTCAAAATCGCTCTTATGGTTGACATTCCCCAAGTATATGGGTCTGAAAACTTCGTTCCATTATACTGTTCGGGGTGATATTCCTTTGCGTGTGCTGCCGGAATTAAAACCTTTTCTTCGGTAAGCAATTCAGCGATTGCTCTCGGACTTTTGCCCTCGTTGGCAAGCAGAAAGATACGCTTTACCACCTCAGAAGCCACAGGGTCAACGACAAGCGTTTGTTTGTCGGTTGCTAATCGGTTATATCCATAGGGAATAGAACCGCTACATCGCTTTCCGTCTTTCATACGGGCATCAAACACAGCCTTGATTTTATTGCTTGTGTCTTTGGCATACCACTCGTTCATTATATTCAAAAACGGGGCAAAGTCATTATCCGAAGCATTGTTGCTGTCAATACTGTTGTTTATTGCAAGAAAACGGACATCTTTCTGTGGGAACAGAACTTCCGTATAAAAGCCGACTTGCAGATAGTTTCGTCCTAATCGGCTCATATCCTTAACAATAATCGTTGCGACATTTCCTGCTTCTACTTCCTTAATCAGTTCTTGAAAACTCGGACGATTGAAATTCACACCCGAAAAACCATCGTCAGTAAAATGGCGAATATTCGTGAACCCATTTCTGCGAGCATAATCTTCCAAGTATTTCTTTTGGTTGGTGATTGAATTTGACTCACCATTGAGGTCATCATCTCTTGATAAACGCTCATAGAGTGCTGTAATCTTTGAAGTCCTTGACATTCTCTTATCCTCCTTTCTTTATGTAATCTGTTTTGGTATTAAAAGTATTACTCCCTCTACCAATAGGAGAAAATAGGGATACAAAGCGGAACTGTTTTTCAAAGAATCAAAAAAATATTTTTTGAAATTCTGCAACCGACTTTGATAACCTATTTTCAATTTAGGAACGCATTATTTATCGTCCTACTAAAGTATAGCCCTCTGGGGACAATTCGATTGCCGTTACGGTTTCGCCAAACGAAGCCGCCCAGCTATCAAAATGTCCAAGATGAAGTTTCTGTAAGGTGTCATACTGCAAGTAGCGCATAATGGTATACAGCTCCACCATGCTGTTCGATACGGGTGTACCTGTTGCAAAGGTCACGCCCTTGCCGCCAGTGATTTCATCAAGATACTGGCACTTTGCAAACATATCCGAGGATTTCTGCGCATCGGTCTGAGCAATACCAGCGATATTCCGCATTTTTGTGTAGAGGAACATATTTTTATAGAAGTGGCTCTCATCCACAAACAGGCGGTCAACACCAAGCTGCTCAAATGTAACCACATCGTCCTTGCGGCTCTGGTCGTTCAGTTTCTGGAGCTTTACCTGTAAGGTTTTCTTTGTTTTCTCCATCTGCTTGACCGTGAAACTCTTACCATCGTCCTCTGCCTTTGCTTCTGCAATCGCAAAGGTAATGTCCTGAATCTGCCGTTCGATCATGGATTTCTGCCGTTCCGGGGAAAGCGGAATTCGCTCAAACTGCGAATGTCCGATAATGATTGCATCATAATCGCCCGTAGCAATCCGGGAACAGAACTTTTTCCGGTTGGATGGCTCAAAATCCTTTTTCGTTGCCACCAGCACATTGGCATTCGGATACAGCCGCAGGAAATCCGCGCCCCACTGCTCTGTCAGATGGTTCGGCACAACGTAGAGATTCTTCTGTGCCAGACCCAGACGGCGGCTTTCCATGCCGGCAGCGATCATCTGGAAGGTCTTGCCAGCACCCACACAATGCGCCAGCAGCGTATTATTGCCATACAGGATATGCGCCACTGCATTTTTCTGGTGCGGCATCAGGCTGATTTCCGGGGTCATGCCCACGAACTTGATGTGACTGCCATCGTATTCACGGGGACGAATCGCATTGAACCGCTCATTGTAGACCTTGCAAAGTTCCTCTCTGCGGTCTAAATCCTTGAAAATCCACTGCTTGAACGCATCCCGAATCGCTTCCTGTGCCTGCTGCGCCAGCATGGTTTCTTTTTTGTTCAGCACTCTCCTTTCTCTTCCATCCTCATAGATGGTATCGTAAATTTTGGTATCCCGGAGATTCAGCGCATCTTCCAGCAGTCGATAGCCGTTGACCCGCATTGTGCCATAGGTGTTCGTCACACGGGGATTACTCCGGTCAAGCGACTTGCCGCTGATATTCCATGCACCGCTGATTTCCGAATAGGTTGCCTTGATGGAACTTCCGATATAGTAACTCGGCGTTTTGAACACCCGCTCCATGAAGTCCGTAATGTACTCTGCCTTGATCCAGTTTGCACCAAGCCGCACTTCAATCTCCGAAGCATTCAAATCTTTCGGCTGTACCCGCTTGAGATACTCGACATTGACCTGATACTCCGGGTGGTTTGCAGCAAAGGTTTCTGCCGTTTCCAGCTTTTCCCGGACATTACCGGACAGATATTCGTCTGCCGTCACCCACGCCTGTGTGACAGGATTGCGGAAGATAACGCCCGCCAGTTCTTCGGTCACTTCCTGCTCTGTCTTTCCGCAAAGTTCAGCCATAAACGGTACATCGACCTTTGCTTTTTCTCCGATGGAGAGTGCCAGGGCTTCACTCGGCGTATCCACAGAGGTCACAGGTTCCGGCTTGCGAATGGTGCGCTTGGTAAAAATATCTGCCAGCCGCTTGAGGTTTTTATCCTCATCCAGAATCTCAAGAGATGCCAGCAGACAATAGCTGCTGTCCTGCCGGAATGCCCGTTTGTTTGCGGTGCTGTTGATCAGACCATACTGCGCTGTGAACCGCTTATACTGGTCTTTCAGCTTTCCCTGCAGCAGTTCCACTTCGGCATCTGTACCATCGTACAACTGGCAGTCCAGCAATTTCTGTGTGGTTTCCCGCAGAGCGATCATTCCCAGCACACGCTCCGCTGTGACCGCAGGCAGGTCAACCTTGTTCATGTAGGAGTTTTCACGGTAATAAACCTGTCCATCCACGTTGGTGTAACTGAAATTCTTCACGTTCGGGTCTGCCGGGAGCGGTTCTGCGTTCTGGTCAAGTTCATCGTCCGTGATTTCCGGCTCTGTGATTTCCGCATGGATGTTCTCAACTGCTGCTTTCAACTGCTGGGCAAGGTCTGCGCCCTCGATGGGCTTGACCGTGGTTTCCTGCTTGCCGTACTGTGTACTTTCAGCCGTGATCTCACCCAGCACCATTTCAGGATGCTGCGCAAAATACTGGTTGATGGGGTATCCCTCCGGCGTTGTGCCAAGGTCTACCCACTCTGCCCGCTCCACTGCCGCCCGGTCACGCTTTTGCAGGAACAAAATGTCAGCTACAACACTTGTGTTCGCATTGCGCTGGAACGCATTGTTCGGCAAGCGAATTGCGCCGACCAGATCAGCACGGTTGGCAAGATACTCTCGGACAGAGGAATCCTTTTTATCCATCGTGCCGCTGGAAGTGACTATCGCCACCACGCCGCCCGGACGAACAAGGTCAAGACTCTTTGCAATAAAGTAATCATGGATGAGAAAGTTGTGGCGGTCATACCGCTTATCCGGCACTTTGTAATTGCCGAACGGCACGTTGCCTACCACACAGTCAAAGAAGCTGTCCGGGAACTGCATTGTTTCAAAGCCCTGCACGGCAATTTTGTTCTTCTGATAAAGCTGCTGCGCAATGCTTCCTGATACGCTGTCCAGCTCCACTCCATACATCTTGATATTTTCCATGCTTTCAGGCACAAGACCCATGAAATTGCCGACGCCACAGGACGGTTCCAGCACATTGCCTTTGCTCAGTCCCATATTGGAAAGGGCTTCATACATTGCCTTGATTACCGTGGGAGAAGTGTAGAAAGCATTCAGCGTAGATGCCCTCGCTTCGCTGTACTCATCTGCCGGGAGCAGAGATTTCAGTTCCGCATACTCTTTCGACCAGTCTGCATTCTTCTCATCAAATGCCTGCGGAATGCCGCCCCAGCCGACATACCGGGAAAGAACTTCCTGTTCTTCTGCGGTTGCCTGCCGCTGTTCTGCATCCAGCGTTTGCAGCAGCCGGATGGCTTCGATGTTTGCTTTGAATTTTGTCTTGGCTCCTCCTGCGCCGAGATCATCGTCCGTAATACGGAAGTTCATAGGCTCCTGTTTGGGCTGTACAGGCTGTTCCGTTTCGGCTCCACTGTCCAGCGGAAGGTTGTGCTGCCGCCGTGCATGGTTGACCTCTTCCGGGGTCATAGGCTTGCTGGTAAGAGGCTTCACAGCATCATCTGCCGCTGAACGATGGATGGCATCTGTCCGGGTCTGCACATCCGCGATCAGCTGCATCTGTTCCGGCGAGAAGTCGGGATTCAGCAGTTCTTCTAACTCGCCGCCCGATTCTGCCACCGAATAGATCACATCCATCTGCTCCGGGGAAAAATCCTCGTAGGCCACACCAGCATTGTGCAGAGCCGTAAAGACTGTGATTTCCACCGCTTCTTCCATCGGCACATCTGCCTGTTCGTACAAATGCCGAATGTACTCCAGCGGTTCCGTTCGGAAGATCGGATACCGAGCTTCTTTTGCAAGGGTCATGTCCTGCAAGCTGACCGTTCCCCGTTCAAAGTTGACCGAATCCACACGGAACTCTCTATCGTCCAGTTCAACGATGGTATTGACTGGCAGATATTCCTCTCTGCGGAAATACTTTGTCTGCGCATGGGTTCCATCTTCCTGCTGGCCGGACAGATAGACGCTCTCCCCCTGCTTCCAGAGCTTCATTGCCTGAGAAGCCCACTGTTCACGTGGAAAACCAGACACCTCAACCTTGCCGAGTGCGGTTTCCTTTTCCAACAGCTTGCTGCCAAGAAGTTCTGAAACGCGCTTTGCATCCTCGCCGTAGAACTCAAAGTTGCCGTACTGCTCATAGCCGACCAGAGCATCCGGGTAACGCTCTTTCAGCGCGTTATATTCGTTTACGGCATCCAGCGGCAGGGGCCGCAAGGTCGGCTCAACGGCCTTTTCTTCCGCTGCATACGGAACCATAATGCCGCGCACCCACTGCGGTGCGTCCTTGCTATCCTGATACAGTGCAACGGCATCCCGTCTGTCCGTAATAACTTCCTGATAGGTGCGCTGGAAAATATCTTCTACCAACCAGTCTTTGAAGTTTTCCCAGTTCTGGCTTGCTTCCAGATACAGCGGAGCAGTTTTCGCATTCTGCTCTAACAGCTCGTCAATCTTGTTCCGAAGTTCCTTTTCCGCTTCGTCTGCATCCACATCGCGGTCGCGGAGATACGGATAGATTTCACTCTGCTGCACCGCATCCAGCATGGAATACAGACATTCTTTGTAAACACAGCGACTATCTTTCAATGCAGATTCCTGCCCTGCCAGAAGATAATCATTCAGCGGATTCTTTGCCAGTTCTGCATCATACTGGTTCGGTCGAAGCACCCGCGCCGCCCATGCAGGACGCTCCATATCTTTCAGATAGATCAGAGAATCCGTAACACGTTCGATTTTATAAAGGCGGTCATCTTCCAGATAGAGATAATCCCCGACATTTCTGCTGTACTTTGCCGCCTGCTTCTGGGGTTCTTCAACCACTGCGGTGGTTGAATGCTCTTTCGATTCCTGTTCCTGCGCCCAAATATCGAAAAGCGATATTTGTCCTGTCTCAGAAACAGAAATCTCAACAGCCTTTTTCTTTTTCGGGAAGATCGTGTACGTTCCCTCAACATACTGGTGCAGTTCAGCAAGCGTCTTTGATTTTTCCGCATATTCCGGGGAATCCAGCGGCACGGAAAGAAGTGCTGCATCCATCTTTTCCAGAAGCTCTACCGCCTGTTCCGGGTCAGCCAGCATGGTGGGCAGTTTCTTTCTGGCATCCTCATTCAGCAATTCCCGCTTAAATGGACGCTCTACTTCATCGGGCAGACGATGGTAGAAACCGATTACCCGATTTGCCATCTGCTCACGCTCGTAACTCGGCATCCGGCTGTAATCCGCAGGCTTCAGATACAAACTCTGGTCAATGAGCTTTGCAACTCGTTCAGCCGCCTGGTTCCAGTTCAGCTTTACCAGCGCATCCGGCTTTCCATAGATGCCCCGTGCCAGTTCAAGACCTCTGCCGTCATAGCTGGCATGGGAATTATCTGCACGGGAAAGTGCATGACTGCTGCCGCCCACACCGTATCGGTCTTTCAGAAATGCCGCGCGTTCTGCTTTCTCTGTATGGGTAAGGAAGAAACTGTACGTTGCCAGCCTGCCATCCGAATACGGCCCGCCGCCTGCAAGGAAAGCATTGATCTCATCTTCCGTGATAAAGACTTCCTGCTCATTCCACTGAAAGCCCTCTCTTGCCTGATACGGCTGGAACGGGAGGGCAAACTTCTGAAACTGTTCGGATACTTTGTCCGGGCGATAGAACGGCATCCGCATCACGCTTTTATCTTCGGCGTAGGCTTCTGCCAGTCCCAAAAGACGTTCGTTCAGGTCAGCCAGAAATTCCGGCTGGTCAATCAACTTTGCAAGTCGTTCTGTAAGTTCCGGGTATCCGCCGGAGAAGATGGACGTATCGGCAAAGACCATCTCTGCCACGCCCTCTGCCATATCGCGTTCCATATAGCTTAGGGCTTCTGCGTGTTCATGCAGAGCATTGCCACGGGCTGCATCCAGGACAGACTTTGGTGCGTACTCTCCCTGCTGCAGAAGCTGATGGATTCTGCAGCTGACATCTTCCCAGGACAGAAATGCTTTGTTTTTGGGGTCGTTCCGAACCGTATCTCCAACGGCGATCTGCATACCCAACTCATCGAACCAGACTGCATATTTTGTGCCGCCGATCTCAAAGCCCTTGCCGCCCTCGCCATACTCTTTTTTGACGAAAGCAGTATACTCTTCCGGGGTCTGTTCGGTCATAAAGTTATAGATAAGGCGGAGCTGGCTTTTGCTTCGATTGCTTCCCGTCCGCAGGATTTCATCCACAACTTCTGCCGGAATCGTGATCTCATCGGCATACTGGGCCTGCATCGGGGCTTCGATTGCCCGAATCTGCTGTTCCACGGTCGGCAGACTGGGCAGAGAAATAGCAGAGGCAATTTCTTCCTCTGCTTCGCTCAAATCCTGTTCGGTTGTGTCAGCGGTTAGTTGTACACCAATTCCTTCAGCACGATCTCTTCCGCCATCGCGGTCAGATTGTTCTGATGTGCCACCCATGCCATCTGTTCGGTTTCCTTGTTCGGAGCCGGATACTTCTCGTTCAGGCTCTCGATCAGTTCTTCCATCCGGTTCTCCGCCTGCTCGTCGATCTGCGCCAGATGCTGATTCAGCCTGCCGCTCATCAGCATACTCTGATACCAGTTCTTCTTGTTTTCCCTCAGATAAGTCCTGCGCAGCATCCCGTACTTCCCAATGCTCATCGGCTCGTCCTGTACGGTCAGGTTCGGAAACAGGTAGTCCCCCTTGCGGTGATAAGTCAGTTCCATACGGTTTTCCTCCTTCAGTGATGTTCGTTTCAGTTTCACGCTTTAATGTGCTAAAGTCCGTACTGGTATTATACAAGCTGTCGGCAGTTTTTGCAAGATGTTCTGTGACTTCTTTTCGGTAAATTTTCTGCATTTCCCGTCCGATGTCACGGAGAACCGCTTCACATTGTTCCGAAACAGCATTGCCCAGGAACGTCAAAACCGGAAGCTGGTTGAAATCCACAATACGGATAAAATCCTCATCTTCCAAAACTTCCAGCGGTTCCTGTTCGCAGCGTCGGGAAAGGGTATAGAAAATACTGTTGGTCATTAACTCCCGGAAACGGACACGGAGGTTATCTTCATCCAGTCCTTCCAGAAAAGTGTCTGCCACCTCATATTCTAGACCATCCATCGCTTCTTCCAGATTTTCAGCGGTCAACTGCTGTGCCAGTTCCATCAGCGCAGCATTCATGCTGTCCGTCTGCGTCAGAGCATAAGTATCTGCCAGATGGTCGAGGATCATCTGCTGGTGTTCCGAATCATCAATGCGCCAGAGGATCGGCGTTCTGCCGCCCTGCACCAGATGCGTGTCCGCAATGTCGAACACATAGCGCAGCTTTGCCCGTGGGCTGGCATCGTCCAAAAGCGCAATGCCTTTTGCGCCACGGTTTACCCAGCGGTTCATTTTCTTGTTCCAGACTTCCAGCTCTGCACAGGCGGTCGCATCAGGACGCTGAGCATGGATCAGCAGAGTATCTTTGAACGAATAGCGGTACAGCCGTGCCGCCACATCCAGATAGTTCATCCAGTCTTTCGGAGAATTGCTTACCCACCGTGCATTCTGCTGGGCAAGTTCCCGAATATCATTAAATTTTGCCAACCGTTCCCTCCTTACTTCTTAGCTGGTGTTTTCGGAAATTCAAGACTGTACTGCGCCCTGCCATTTTCTACCCGCATCACAAGGTCTGCGTCAAAGGTCTTGTTCTTTTTGGCAGAGTAGAAGTCTTTTACATGGGTGCGTCCTTTCTTCAAAAGGTCAGTTGCCATCTTCTTCGTGAGCGTCTTTTTCATGCTGGAAAGGTATTTACTTTCTTTCCAGAGGGCGAATTTGCACTCCCGGTCAGAGCAGTAAAAGTTCTGCCCGCCCTCGCAGACGGGTTTGCCGCATACCGGGCAGTTCCCGATAGATACCTTATTATAAGTAGTCGATTCTTGCACCGTAGGAATCTGCCGGAGGTCTGCCAGCATCCGTTCTAGCAATCCACCGATGCCCTGCATGAAGTCAGCGGGCTTTGTTTTGCCCCGTTCCATCCGCAGCAGTTCATTTTCCCACTCGGCGGTCATGCTTGCCGATTTCAGGTAATCCGGGATATTTGCGATTGCCGTAACCCCCTCTGCACTGGGAAGAATCTGCTTTCCTTTGCGTTCCACATAGCCGAAAGATACCAGCTTTTCAAGAATCGCTGCACGGGTCGCAGGCGTTCCCAGTCCTTTCTTTTCTGTGTCCTTTTCAAATTCTTTGTTGCCTGCGGTTTCCATTGCAGAAAGCAGGGTATCTTCAGTAAATGCTTTCGGCGGGGAGGTAAAGCCCTGCTTTTTCTCCGCACTCACTACAGGAATCACCGCGCCCTGTTCCAGTTTCTTAGGGAATGCCACATCCTTGCTTTTTTCCTGTTCTGCAAGCGGAACAGGCATTGCGGTATGCCCTGCCTGCAAAACATTTTTGTATTTTGCAGTGAATTTCTTATCCTGACAGCAAACTGTCACCAGAACATCTTCATAGATATACGGTGGCTGCACTGCCTGCTGCATCTTCCAGACGATAAGAGCAAAGACCTTTTCTTTATCCCCGGACAGGCTGTTTGACTCTCGCTTGCAGCTTTCCAGTGTCGGCAGAATCGCATGGTGGTCAGTGACTTTCTTGTTATTGACTACCTGTTCCACCTTGCCAACCTCGCCGCTGTAATGTTTGAGCAAAGCTGTCATAGTCTGCTGCATATCTTCCGTGATGTACTGGCTGTCCGTTCGCGGGTATGTCACCAGCTTTTCTTCATACAACTCCTGTACGATCTTCAAAGTCTGGCTGGCGGTAAAGCCATAATAGCGGTTGGCTTCTCGCTGCAAGGTCGTTAAGTCGTACAGCTTCGGGGCGGACTGCTCTTTCCGCTTGTGCTCAATGCTGCCGACCACGGCACATTGTCCATCACAAGCTGCCTGCATGGTATCCGCATCCTGCTCCTGTGCCATCCGTTCCGATTCTGCCACGATGCCATTTCCCGTGATTTCCACCTTGTAGTACGGCTCTTTTACAAAGTTCTGAATTTTGCTTTGCCGTTCGGTCAGCATTGCCAGTGTCGGAGTCTGAACCCGTCCAATGGTCTGCCGTCTGCCGTATTTCTTTGTGAATGCCCGTGTGCCATTCATGCCAATCAGCCAGTCCGCCTTTGCCCTGCACTCCGAAGCGGCAAACAGGTTGTCGTACTCTGCGCCATCCTTTAAGGAATCAAAGCCTTGCTGGATAGCGGCATCTTCCATGCTGCTGATCCACAGCCGTTTGACCGGGAGTTTACTGCCCGCCAGACCGTACACACGGCGAAAGATTGCTTCTCCCTCGCGTCCCGCGTCACAGGCATTTACCACATAATCGAAATCTTTGCTTCGGAGGAGCTTCCGCAGAATATTGAAATGTGCTTTCTTATCTTCCGAAACCAGCAGCTTCCATTCTTCCGGGAGAATCGGAAGATCATCGAACCGCCAGCTTTTATAGCGTTCATCATAATACTCCGGGGCTGCATACTCTGCCAGATGCCCCAGACACCAGCTCACCACACAATCCCCACCCTCCAGATACCCGTCCTCATGTTTGTATGCACCGATCACTTTCGAGATGGAACGTGCTACACTCGGCTTTTCTGCTATCACAAGATATTTCATGTATCCTCCTGCTTGTTTGAAAAAAGCAGGGACAGTCCGAATCAGACCATCCCTGCACCACTAGATTATACGGGTTTTCTATTATTCTTCGGTTTCTGCGTCCTGCTCATCCTCGTTCTTTGTCGGCAGAGCTTCATATTCCAGATTTTCTTTCGATACTTCCGGCTCACTCTGCTTCGGCTTATAGATGTAGAAATAGAAGAATGCGCCTGCACCGCCCACACCCAGAACAAATACGATTGCCAGAATCTTGGTCAGCTTTCCATCGTCCGGTTCCGGCTCTTCGATCTCGACATCCGGTTCCGGCTCAGGTTTGGTTTCCGGCAACACGACTGCCGGCTCCTCTTCTTCCTTGCCGTTGCGTTCCTCATCGGTCAGAAACTCCTGCAAATCGTACTCGTCGATCATGGAGAGCATATACACATTCTCGCTGTTCCTTGCCCGGTCGATCACCAGAAAAAAGGTGTTGCCGCCCTTGGTCTTGACCGTGAAGAACTCTTTACTGGAATCGTCCGTGATGTTATCTTCCACCTCGCCGTTGCCCGCAATGGTGAACGGAATCTTCTCTTCCTCGGTGGGTTCCTCTTCCTCAATGACCTGCACAGGCTCTTCCTTGACTTCCGGCTCTACATAGGCAAATGCCGGAGTGGAAAAGCCGACTGCCATCAGCAGGGTCAGCACTACACTGGGAATCACAACACCCAGCTTTTTAAGCATCTTTCGCAATCACATCCTCCATTTCTGCTTCTTCCGAAGTCTTGTTCTCGTGGTTTACGGTTGTCTGGAACGTCACATTCCCCGCCTGGATATTTTCCAGCAGTGCCAGCAGGTCACGCCCACCCAGCTTTGTGCTGCGGATAGCCCGAACGATCTCATTGTCCTCTTCTTTTTTCTGTGCCGCCCGGACATTTCTCAGATACTCTTCCAGTTCCGCGATCTTGCTTTCGGTTTTCTCTGCATCATTCAAAAACTTCTTCAGCTTTTTGCTCATCTAGCTTTTCTCCTTTCCTTTACTTGATTCTGCCAAAACCAAGGAAGTGGTTCTGCCAGTAGGTCGAATTGATGCTGGTATAAGAAATCGGATCACCGCAGTGGATCATCATTCCGTTGCCGACATAGATGCCAACGTGCGACGCGCCGACAGTATTATAGGTTTTTTCAAAGAAGATCAAATCACCCGGCTGTGCATTTGCAGGAGAAACATAGCTGCACTTGCCACGCAGCCCGTTTGCCGTCGTGCGTCCGACATTCCAGCCATTGCCACAGTTATTGATGACCCAGCAGACAAAGCCGGAGCAGTCAAAACTGGTGCTTGGAGAACTGCCGCCCCACACATACGGCATACCCAGATACTTTTCGGCTTCTGCAATCATCCTTGCAAACTTTTCATCCGACAGGGCTTCTTCTGGAATATCATATCGGAAACCACCGCCGGAACTGCCACCTGTTCCACCCGAACCGCCAGAGCCAATGCTTCCTGTTGTGCCGCCACTGTATGTAGGTGAGCCTGCGCCAAACAGTTCCGGTCGATTGCCATAGGTCAGATTGTAGGCATCATACCGCCCAGTCTGCTTCCGATTCATGTTCTTTCTGGCAATGGTGTCAAAGCCTTTATTTTTCAGCAGGACATTGAGGATTTTGTACTCATACTCCACTTCTTCCTGATAGGTATAGGTTTCCATGCTGACGTTTCCAAAAGCGTCAATCGTTGGCCGAATCCCTACTCTGGTTTCCATGCGTGTGCGAATCTCTATCGTTTCCCAGACTTTCAGGAGATACTGTTGCTCAAACAGCGACTTGATGACGGGTTTCACCTGTCCTCTGGTGAACTGCTCATATACGGCAGTCAGATGAGAGATCAGCTGATAGGGGTCATGCCCAATTTCATCCAACTGGTAACGGTATTCGTCATAGCCGGGATGTGTGGACTCCATCTGCCGTATCTGCTCATCCAGCTTCTTTTCCAGTTCCAGATAATCTTCTTCTGCACCTTTCATGTCAGCGTCCTTACTGGGATACGTCGTTCCGATAAAGGTACTGCCCGTTCCATGGATCGCTGCTGAACAGCTTGAGAATGCGCCCATAATCAGCATGAGCATCAGTGCTGCAATGCCAAGTCCCGCCCAGAGGGTCTTGTTCTGCACAACGACCTCCTGCACCGCTGCCTTTGCTTTTTCTGCAAGCGTGTTTGCTGCCGTTGCCGCCTGCTTGCTGGCAGCGTTTCCGGCTTTCTGGCCCCGCTTGGCTGCTGCATAGGCATCCTTATACTGCTTTTTCTGGTAAAACTTTGAACCGACTGTCTTTGTTGCTTCACCTCCTGCGGCAGTCGGTGGCGGCTGGGGCGGTTTCTTTTTCAATGGCATTTCTGCCGCTTCTTCGGTTATGCCGCCCTCATTCTCCGAAAATTTCAGACGGCTGGATTTTTTCTCAGCCTCGACTTTTTTCTCAGCTCTGGCGGATTTTTCTCTGGTCTTTTTCCGGCCTTTGGAGAAGCGGTACAGTCCTTCCAGCGTTTCTTCGCTCTTGTGCGCCGACTCCACGCCGGAGTTTTCCTTTTCGACCTGATGTACCTTGTTGTGGGCAAAACCAGTGGCGGTATCCACTCCTTTCTTCGCCACTTTCTTAATACCCAGCCCCGCGCCACGGACAATGCCACCCTGCTGCTCATCATCAAAGGATAAGCGGCCCTTTTTCTTCGGTGCAGGCTCTGTATCCTCGTCCACTGGCGGAACATCTTTTTCTTTCGGTTTTCCATCCTCCTGATGGGCTTTATAATACTCTGTACTCTGCTTGGCGGTGCTGCGCCGGGGCTTTTCCTCCTCTCCATCCTCGGCATCCATGCACACATCCTCTTCCACAACAGGGGTTTCTTCTGCACTTTCCGCAGCGTCTTTTTCCGAATCTTCCTGCTTCGGTGGTTCTTCTGCAACTGCGGACTTGGTTTTCCCGGTGCGGAGATTCTCTTCCACCAGACCGTCTTTGGTCATTTTCTGGACGATTTTATCTCTGCCCCGGAATCGCTTGTCTGCCATCGGATTCACCTCCCGTCCGGCAGGAAACTTATGCAATCAGCGTTGCATGGGTTTCCCACTTATCGAGAATCCGCTCCAGCTCCCTGGCAAAAGCGATCAGCCGGGAATTGACCTCCGTGCGGTCGATGTAGCCCCGCTCTTCCATGTGGAATCCGTGGGTCAGTTCATCTGCCAGTGCGCCGACTGCGTAAAAGTCCTCCAGCACCGTATGCACCACCGATTCCTCATCGTGAAAGTTCAGCATTTCCACTTCCTGATAAGGCGGGCTGGAATCGCCATCGTATTTTGCCGCCTCAGCACGGTCATGCAGCTTCAGGATCATCTGGCTCAGTTTTTTCTCTTTCATCATGCGTCTTTCTTCTCCCTGTATTTTGCAATTTCATTCGGTTTCGTGGTCATAAGACCATAGAGTTTCAGCGAAGTATCAAACTTATCCTTGAACGGGATAATGGTGTTGCCGTAGAACAGCAGCCCCTCGCCCTCGTTGCTGTTCGTCACATAGGAAAGCTGGAACGGCGAAATGTTGAGCTGCTTTGCAAGAATCTGTCTATCGCCGGATGCCTGATTCAGCATATAAATGAAATCGCTATTCTCAAAGATATTCTCGATTTCCCGGCTTGCCAGCAGGTCTTTGATGTTCTGCGTGATACCCGTGGGGATGCCGCCCCATTTTCGGAAACGCTTCCAGATTTCAACACTGTATGCGGCAGTCTGCTCTTCCTTTAAGAGCAAGTGGAACTCATCAATGTAGTATCGTGTGTTTTTCTTTGCATTGCGGTTGATGGTAACGCGATTCCACACCTGATCCTGCACGATGAGCATACCCAGCTTTTTGAGCTGCTTTCCCAACTCTTTAATGTCAAAGCAGATAAGGCGGTTATCCAGTTCCACATTCGTCTGATGGTTGAACACCCGCAGCGAACCATTGACATAGATTTCCAGTGCCGTGGCGATGCGCTGCGCCTGCCGTTCTTTCTGCTCCCGCAGGCAGTCGTACAGATCACCGAGAATCGGCATATTTTCCGGTTTCGGGTCATTCAGATATTTCTGATAGACCAGCGGCAGGCATCGGTCAATGACGGATTTTTCTTCCGGCTCCATGCCGTCCCGTGCACCCATGATAAGTTCACACAGGGAAAGGATGAAGTCCGACTTCATGCCCAGCGGGTTATCATCGTCCGCATAGTTCAGGTTAATGTCCATCGGGTTGATGTAGTCCCGGCTGGTGGATGAGATATGAATGACCTGCCCGCCCAGTGCTTCGACCAGCGGATAATACTCGCCTTCCGGGTCTGCGATGATAATATCGTCCGTTGTCGTGAAGAACACGTTTGTCATTTCACGCTTTGCGCTGAACGATTTACCAGAACCAGGCGTACCCAAAATCAGACCGTTCGGATTTTTGAGCTGTTTGCGATCTGCCATAATCATGTTGTTAGACACTGCATTCAGACCGTAATAGAGGGAATCGCCCTCCATGAAAAGTTCCTGCGTGGTGAACGGCACGAAGATGGCCGTGGAAGTTGTAGTCAATGCCCGCTTGATGGGGACAAGGTTATTGGCCAGCGGCAGGCTGCTCATAAGTCCCTGCTCCTGCATATAGTCCAGTCGATTCAGGGTGCAGTTGAACTTCTGAGCGATACCAGCCGTCTGAAACACTGCACTGTCCAGCTCCTGTTTGGTTTTCGCAGCATTGAGGAACAGCACCGTAATAAGGAACATACGCTCATTGCGGCTCTGCAAATCATCCAGAATCTTCTTGGCTTCACCACCATAAGTTGCAAGGTCACTCGGAATAATTTCCATATCATAGCCGGAACGCACCGCCTTTTTCTGTTCCTCAATCTTCATGCGGTCAAGGTCTGTGATCTTGCCCTTGATGAGTTTGATTGCCTTGAGCTGGTCTACCGACTGCACATGGATGCTGACCACCAGATTCTTGTCCATGTCCAGAAACTCTGCCAGAACCTTATCCGTCAGTTCCGGGGCAAGGATGTTCAGATAGGATACTGCGCCAATGGTATCTCCCATCTGGAAGTCCTTGCCGCTCTTGAACAGAAAACTGGTCGGAGCAATGAAATCCTTTGTGGTCATGCCGCTTTGCAGGATGCGGTCATAGCTGAACTCAAACTTCCGTTCTTCCTCCTGATGGAACATCTCGTACATGATCTGTAAGCGTTCCACACCATTCAGCGGATATGCTTTTACGCCCAGCACCTTGAAATTGTTGAGAATATCGGTTTCGATACGTTCCAGCCGGGGCTTTGCTTCCCGGACACTCTTTGCTTCGATACTGAACGTGATGTACTTCGTCCGAACCAGACCGTTATTGCCCTTGGCAAGCTGCTGTTTCAACATCTGCGCATATTCCATGCGCACATCATCGAACTGGTCATGCTGCGGCTCAATCTGAATGACCTTGTTGTATTCGCTCATATCACTTTTGTGGTTAATGAACGAAAGCTGAAAACGGATGCTGGAATCGAAGTAGTTGAGGAAGTCACACCAACTTTCAAAAATGGTGTTCTTATCTTCGTTTTGCGCGAGCTGATAGTTGATGTCATAGAAGCGGACTGTTTTGGAATACAGATGTTCCTCCACCCGGCAGATGCCGTCCCGCCCCATTTCCAGATACGGAATCGACCGCTGCACGGTCAAGTGATGCTCTTTCTTCTTTTTTGCTTCTGCCTTTGCAGACGGCTTGAAGAATTTCTGGAAGATGCCGCCGAACAGCGGCTTCTTATCCTTTTCTTTTCCCAATAATGCCTCCCTTCTTCACTTTTGGTGTTACAGGTTTCTCCGGCTCATATTCGTACAGATTTTCGATCTCGTAGCAGCGAACCGCCGGACGTTTGAAACGGACATTGATGAAGTTCGTCAGGATGGTTTCAAGGTGCATCCCGTTTTTCTCGAACAGTGCAAAGAAAAATTCCGGGAGCATCAAAAGCACCATGCCTGCCGCCGCATTGCTTGTACCAAGTGTTCCCCGTGTGAGAAAGTAGAACGGGACACCGATGGATGCCGCAAAGCCCATACAGATGAGTTGTCGCTTTGTCAGGTTGAGAAAGACCTTGTTCTTCACTTTAGACAGGTCTTTCGGGATCGTCACATAAGCCATTCTTCACCATGACAGTCAGACACGCCGCCGGGATACGGCTTTCTGTCTGCTGTCTTTCCTTTCCTCGAATTTTCCCGGTTTTAGTGACTGCCGAAGATCTGTTTGGACAGACTTCCCGTTTTCATCAGGCTGAAACACAGAATCACGGTATACGCTGCAACGCCGATCAGCGCGGAGTGCATATTGCTGGAAATCCGCACCGAAGAAATCAGTGCTGCGTAAATCGCCACACAGACCATCATCAGAAATGCCTGAAATGCAAGGGCGAACAGTCCTCTGAAATAGTTGGTTCCTACATGACCCCATTCACGGTTGCTCATCGTTGCGAACGGGATCGGGGCAAGCGATGTATAGAGATAAATCTCTATCATACGCCCATAGACAATGACAGTTATCACCACCGACATAATTTTCATGCAGAAGCTGACAAGGAAGGTTTCAAGAGCCAGCACTACTAGTTCACCGATCTCCATGGTTGCCATCGCCGCCTGCATCTGCATGGACAGCGAACTAACATCAATGGCAGTCTCGCCGTTGATGATACCGGAAGCCGAATTGACTACCGATTGTCCAACGTCAAAGACTGCCATTGTAATTGTGAACGTATTGCTGACCAGATAGATTGCGACCCATGCCTTGACAAAATACTTGAAGAACATCCATGTATCTACATCATGCAGGTTGTTTCGCTCGGTCAGCATCGAGATCAGCTCATAGCAGAGTACCAGAGTGATGATGATTCCGGCAATCGGAACCACCACCGACTCTGATAAGTTCTGAATCATACTGAAAACGCTGCTGTTCCAGTTTTGTGGAGTGCGTCCAACCTGAGCCGCGATCTCACTTGTCTTTTCATTGACATCCGTGAACATCGTACTCATGTTGGACTCCACCATTCCTGTCAGAAGTTCCCGCATCCATTTTTCGATGGCTGCAAAGATATTATCGAACAATGGCGGGAGTACCTCCTATCGCGGGTGCTTAGCCGAACAGACCAGAGAGCAGAGGAATCAGCTGCGTACCGATGAGGATCACGCCGCCACCGCTCATGAGCTGCTTCATGCCCTGGGACTTCGCACCCGGATTGTCGTTGCCATATCCTTCCATCAGATTGACAACGCCCCAAACGCCAAGACCTGCGCCAATAGCCACAACGAGAGTCTGCAGAACGGTAATAGACTGATTAAAGAATTCCATATGTTATTTTCGCCAGACCGCAGATTTGATGAATGTTTGCGATTCCAAAAGGAAAGCGGGCTGGCACATCTCCGGTGCTGCCCGCTTCCTGCGATTCTGGCTTCTCCTTTCATTTTCAATAAAGTCAGCCTTTTGGAATCACATGATAGATGGTGGTTATTTCGTGTCGGTCATACGGATCACCTGTCCGGGGTCTGCCCGAACGAGTGGACGAGTGTATCGCTTACTGCTGATGAAAGCCTCCTTCCTTATCCTTGTGCCTGTTCGGTCACATCCACTTCATAAAGGTCAAATTCTTCCGTGGTGAGCAGTCGCAGTTCGTGTTTCAGATAGCATTCTACGTCAAACTCGTTTTTCTTGTCGAAATCCGAAAGTTCCTTGTACCGCTTATGTTTGGTAATATCAAACTTATCGCTCAGGAACGGTCTGACACCTCTTAACTGTAAGATGCACTTGCTGCCGTCCATGACTGCAAGCTCATCCCGGCTCATCAGCTCTTTTCCAGTCTTTTGGTAGTTCGTTCCAAAAGAGGGACTGTTGCCACGGGTATCCGATGTGTTGTAAAGGTCGATGGTTTCCTTGCCCAGCGTTTCGGAAATCTCCTTGAGGGTGGAGCTTTCCTTGCCGCCCAGGAACAGCATCGTGTCGCAGTTGCCAATGATGGTTTCTGCGGCATCCTTGTAAATGGTCTTTAGCTGGCTTTGCGATTGGAGAATAATCGAAGCAGAAATCTCACGGCTGCGGATGGTAGCGATCAGTTTATCGAACTTTGGAATCTGGCCGATGTTTGCAAACTCGTCCAGGAGCAGCCGCACATGGTACGGAAGTCTGCCACCGTGTTCATCGTCCGCCTTATCACAAAGCAAATTGAATAGCTGTGTGTACAGGATCGACACCACAAAATTGAAGGTATCATCTGTATCGGAGATAATAACGAACATTGCCGTGCGCTGATCTCCCAGCATATCCAGCTCCATCTCGTCGTATGCCATCAGGTCACGCAGTTCCTTAATGTCAAATGGAGCCAGTCTCGCACCGCAGGAAATCAGAATGGACTTCGCCGTTTTACCAGAGACGAAAAGTCAAGGACTTTTTCATCAAATTCAAGAAGAAGTCACATTTTGCGGACTTCTTCACGGAGCATACGCTTGATTTTGTCCTCCATCGTCTCCTTGGCGGTCTCGCTGAAATGCACACGGACGATATAGGTGGTCTTGCCGATCTGCTTTCTGACAGTCGGGCAAGTGGCGGTGTTGGTTGCGGTATTGTTCATTCAAAATCCTCCTGTAAATGAAAAATGCCCGGTGACTGTTCATCATCGGGCGGTGTCGGTATGAGGGAACAAGGCAAGGCGGCAACATTAAGGTATCTATAAAAACCTTGCCGTCTTTGCCACGCTTGCCGTGTTCCTGTTGTCAGTCTCGGAGATAGCAGACCCATGCTGTGCCGTCTTTCTCGGTCACAAGTCTGTCCCCGATACGGCTCTTTGCCGTTCTCATGGTGCGTGAGGAAATCCCACGCTCATTGACTGTCTTTTCCAGCTCTGCACTCGGCATACGCTTTCCGTTTGCAAGCAGTTCCAGAATGAGCATTTGCGCCTGTGCGGTCTTGCTCTCGGTCTTTGCGGTGTCTGTCCCGGCAAGAAGCTCGTCAGCGGTAATGTCATAAGCCCCTATCCACTCAAAGCCTTTCTCGTCTCCCAGAGAAAAGGCAAGGGACTGTCCGGGCGGCGCAAGGGAGCTTTTCTCATGGATAAGCACCCTCGTTGTGGGGCTGTCCTTCAGCTTGCCGATAAAAAGCAGACTGCGGACTGCCGCCGTAATGTCGATAGACCCTAATCCCCGATAGGTGCTTTGCGTTCCTGCGGCTTTGTTCAGGTGTCCGATCAGCACGATAGCGCACCCGGTAGCCTGTGCAATGTCTCCCAGACTGCGGAAGATGGGACGGACTTCATTTGCCCGGTTCATGTCCACATCTGCGCCCAGAAACGCCTGTACCGGATCGATGATAACCAGCCTTGCGTTGTTTTCCCGGATTGCCCTTGCGATGCGTTCATCGGCAAGGGTCAGCGGAGTGTCCCTGTCGTCAATGACAAGCACTTTTTCGAGGTCTGCATCCGCTTCTATCAGTCGGGGCTTGACGGTATCGCCCAGACCGTCCTCTGCGGTCTGGTAGATGA
>ERZ791805.90-NODE-90-length-64112-cov-6.972181_pt1 | contig 64112 bp, 88 predicted proteins | sample MGYA00510306_ERZ791805 | MGnify/ENA primary metagenome ERZ791805 (study PRJEB30046, sample SAMN00791990) | human gut metagenome | study: EMG produced TPA metagenomics assembly of the A metagenome-wide association study of gut microbiota in type 2... | reverse complement strand
AATTAAAAAACTTTAAATTTACGCACGGATAATATCTATGATATTGTCCGTTTTTCATATTTTCGATACTTTACTTATTGCGGCAATAAGGTAATTCGGTTACCAAAAGGGGTTTGTATATTGTTCTCTATAATTAACTCTTTAGACACACCGTCATATATTTCTTTAATATTGTTGATAATCACCACACTCACATTCTATTTAATAAAATACAAAAAATACAAAATAAATAAACCGGGGCGAATAGTTATTGGTTGTGAAATAATTCCAATGATTATGTTGATTGTAACCAGACTTTTAGAAGAATATAGACCATACGATACTCTTTTATGTAAAATCAGCCGTATTGCAACATATGTATCCGGTGGAGTATTTTTTATTGTACTATTTGTTATGGCATATATTGCAAAGAAAAAGCGTTAAAGCGGCATTATTATCGGTGACGTGTACATTAAATATTGCAATGGCAGGAGAAATGTTTTATGAAACGCAGAAGGGTTATATTTATTTTATCTATCATTTCTTTGATTGTTTTAAGTCTCAATATATGCTCATTTGCCATGAATACGGGTTTTTCAACAAGCGAACCTGACGAAAAAAAGCAACAGTATTTTTTATCCGGCAATGCCATATCGCTGACGTATGAAGAACCGAAAAAATATATAATTTCGTGTTTTGATGTAAGTGAGAGCGGATTGGTAGCAGTTGGCTCCGCTACTTGCGATAGCAAATACATATATGTGTATGATGCAACCGGAAAATTTCAATATGGATATACTTTTAATATTCCGGGGTCTTACGGCTTGCAATGGGACGGTTCTGATTTGATAATTTATTTTGTTCGCGGCGATATTGCGGCTTTGGTTGATTCAGCGGGCAATATCAAAGAATTAAAAGTCATAGACGATACCGAAGCCAACAATTCGTATTGGAACAAATATGTGTTTGCAAAAGAAAGAACACAAAACGGTAATACATATACAATGAAAAGCAATATGGGCTTACTCAATATTGTTGCAACTGGTTATTCGCAAATAATCATAACAGCCCCCGACGGGCAGGAAACAATGATATACGATGTCAGCAAGGCTCAAAAGTCGGGAACTGTCCTTGAAATTACATTTGCGATGTTGTTTGTGGGCGCGGTGGTATATGGGTTAACGCGTGAATTTTCAAAAGCTAAAAAGCGCGCAAAATAACTGTATCATTTTGCCGATGACAAATACCGATTGCCCTCAAACATTTCAGAGCAGAGATAATAAAAATTTATGCACGCCGTACAAACAATATTTAAAAGAGAGGTTTTATAATGATTGAATTTATGGGTCGTTTAACAGGAAATGCTTTTAAATACTACAAAAAAACTATGATAAAAACTTTACAAATAGTGCTCTTAATAGCATTTGGCATTGGAATGCCTATTATGTTTTTTGTGTTCAATTCAATAGGCAGCGTGGATTTAGAATTTATGCTTTTCACGGCTTTGCTATTTGTGCTTACTGCAATTTTTTCACCGTACCTAATTTTGATATTTGCAAAAGGTGATGTAACACAGCGAATATATATAAATGACGGTTTGGTTAATGCGGTTAGCTGTGAAGGAAGAACACGCAGTGCACAAATTTGTGCCATAAAAAAGGTAAAGGATTTCGGCGATTACTATGCGATGACCCTTCCGGTAATATGTTCAATTGTTTCCGTGTACTTTATATGCGAAAAAGACCTTTTAACAAATGGCACAATCGAGCAGTTCGAAGAGCTGTTTGACGGTAAAATAGTGAGAATGTCAGACCATAATCAACGGAGGAATTGACAATGATTGAATTTACGGGTTATTTAACAGCGAATGCTCTAAAATACTATCAAAGAAGAAGTATAAGACTTACGCGGATATTTTTGGCATTGTTGTTTAGTATGTGCGTGTCAGGCTTGTTTTACGCTAATTTTTGGTTCGGGAAACAAATCAGCGCCATTACAGCTGTTTCGGCAATCGTAATTTTTGCGGTATGTATAATTTTTTTACCGTATCCCATTTTCAAGTGGCAAAAAAACAACTCGCTCGCAAAGCAAATATATATAAAAGACGGTATGGTTTTTTATGTTACCGATAAAGGAACCGTAACCCAAGCCCTTGAGGGGGTAAAGGGAGTGCGCGACTTCGGCGAGTATTACGTGTTGATTTTTCGTGGCTCGGGAAATTTTTCGCAAATTATATGCCAAAAAGACCTTTTAACAAATGGCACAATCGAGCAGTTCGAAGAGCTGTTTGACGGTAAAATAGTGAGGAAACAGTCAAACTAAAAACATAAGTGTTTGGAAATGTACGTAACACATACTTTAACGGTCAGGCTGTGACCTATAACGAAATCGGCAATCCCATCACTTTCGGCAGCAAGTCGTTTGAGTGGTGCGGCAGGCAGCTTGAGCGTATAACCGACGGCGACAACACATTATTCTATGCTATATCAACAGTAGACAGAGAAAGTGAAGTATTGAAAATGGCCTCAATATTAGGCTATGTAGGAGATTAGTTTGGAGGAATAATTATGAATATTGAAAACAGAGTAATTTTTTATCTTGTATTTTTTATTGTTATGCAGGTGATAACTTCATTAAGCCGCAAAATATTATGGAAAACGGTATGTAAAGCCGGCGGAACAACCCCTGAGGGCGTTAGAGAAAAAAGAGGCGAGCTTATGCAACAGTCTACGGGCAGGCAAAACTTGCAAAATAGTTTTCGTGCATGGATGAGGAGTAATGCTCCCGACCCCAAATTGTATGATAAATTAGACCGTATATATACTTTTTCTATGATACCGAATGTTATATTTTTAATCCTTGCTTTTGCAAGTTTGAGTATGCCGATGGCTTTTCAAAAGGTTTTGACAATAGGCTTGTTTGTGTCACCTGTTGTTATTATAATAGTAATAATTCTCGGAATATATTATAAGAATTATCTTGATAAATAATGAGAAAATTATGGACGTCAAACAATTGGAATGAATATATTTGCGAAAAATCAAGACCCGGAATTCGACTGAAATTTGATAAGAATGTAGACCCTGAAGTGAAACGTGCATGTAAGCAATATGTTAATTGGCTACGTACGCAATACTACTTTCCAATTCGAGTGCCAATATATTTAAAATCCAGTTGTGAAATTATAAGCTGTGCCGGAGAGAAAGCCAGTGCTTCTTTTTTTGGCCCATTTGATATAAAGAACGAACCTTTTATCAGAGTTGCTGTTGGCGACTATTATGATTTGCTAAATAGGAGTGGCAAAGATGATGCATTAGCTGTAATTCTTGTATCAATAACTCATGAATTAACTCATTATTTTCAATGGATAAAACATCATGATGAATGGTGTTATGCGGATGATATTTTGAATAATTATTACGAACGCCAAGCATTATATTACGCAAATGTTATTGTTTATAGCGATTATGCTAATATCGTTGATCACCCTTAACGAATAAAATAACAGAAAAATTAACACGGTGGGCGGTTCTGTGTGATGAAAGATAGGAAAGGAAATGTTGGCATTATTGTATCGGCTAATATCGGAGGAGGTACACCATCTGCCTCACTTTCTAAATATAAAAGCAAAACTAACGCCCCGACAATTTATCATCAAAAAGGGGCTTCGGCACAAATTGGTGGTAGTATAGATATAGGAGCATCTTTAGGACTGGAATATGTAGTCTTTCCCGATTCAACAACTAACGATGTTTATCAAGGGACAACTATTTCTACCGGTTTTGTCGTTTCATGCATTTCGGCAGAAATACATGGAGAGATAGGTTATTCGTGGGTGTATGGATTTAATATTTACGATGAAATGAATAATATTTACAATAGGATAATGGAATGGTGATGAATGTGAAGAATACTAAACTTATTTTTTGCTTCGTATTATTTGGTTTCCTAACTGTTCTTTCAGTTTTTCTTGGTGCTTTTCACACTTTTTCTTTTTGCGGATTTGCCCTTGACAGTCAAAAATTATTATACGTAGGAAGAGATAATGCAATAGAGGTTTATAGCGGAACAGAGAAGATTTTTGAGATAAATCCTCAAACTTCGCGGTCATATGCTTTTACTGTAACCGATGATACCATTGTATTATCTACGGCAGAATTCGTGTATGAATTTGATTTAAAAGGTAATGTAATTAAAAAAAGTGAAGATGTTAATTCAAAAACATATGATATAGAGAAGTCAAAAAAACATTTCGCGACATCTGACAATGAATATTTTTTAAAAAATAATTTCGGGCGATATAAAATTATTGATAAAAACAAAAATGTTTTATATGAATCCTCTGCCAAAGAATTTACAGTTAAATTATTATTTGTCGTGTCTGTTTTTATAGAATTATTGCTTATATGTATTTTTCTTAAAAGCAACGATGTATTTAAAACAGCAGAAAGCAAGTTTAATAATTTATAAACTATATCGGCACAATCGAGCAGTTTGAAGAACTGTTTGACGGTAAAATAGTGAGAAAACAGTCAAACTAAAAACCGATACAGGCGCAAAAACGCCAATTCGCATATATACTAATCGAGAGGTATTATAAAAATGTATAGCTTTATCAGACTGCTAATCGGATGTGTATTTTTAATATGTTCTTACATATTGATAAAAAGATCTAAATACTCTCATAATAAAACTCTGTATATTGTTTTTTTATGTTTGTCGGGAATATTGCCGACGGTTTTATCGTTTATACCGTTTGAAAACAGTTTTATAACATTTAAATCTCTCGACTCGGCTTATCATTATGTTTACGGCAAATCTGACATGAAACTTGTTGTAGAAGGAGACGATTGCGATTTTGTTGTCGGCAGTCAAAAAGACAAATACAAGGTAACGTATGCATTTATGCCAAAAACCGTCGACGGATGGAAAGCAAGTAAAAATATCAATGCCAAAAGAATAATTGTACAAAATTATGATTTCTGTTTATTAGATGTTTACCAGAGCAAAGGCACAAAAGATTATTTTATAACTATCCTTAATAAAACCGACAAAGACTTGATTATTTCCGATAAGTACAATAGCGAATTTGAACCTCTTATAAGTGGCGAAGATTCTCTCGGACAGACGTATACTACTTACTATGCTCATATTCCCAACTTTGATTCGTCATACAGCTTAACTGTAAACGGTACTGAAATAGTATTGAAAAAGCCATAGTTTGACAACGTTTTTCACCCTTGTTACGTGTCGGGACATTTTAGATATATATTAACTATATTTGTGCTGATGCGTAACACATACTTTAACGGTCAGGCTGTAACCTATGGCGAAATCGGCAATCCCATCACTTCCGGCAGTAAGACGTTTGAGTGGTGCGGCAGGCAGCTTGAGCGTATAACCGACGGCGACAACACATATGTTTACGCTTACAATACCGACGGCGACAGAGTAAGCAAAACCGTAAACGGCGTAAAGACCGAATATTTCTATAACTGAAGCTCATGCAATGGAGCAGATTCTAATTTCTGCATATACACTTGATAATTTACTCAATGCTAGAAGAGAATTTGCAGTGGGAAATGTTGCTGGTTTTACAGGTAGAATTGATAATGTTATTAGCATCTTTGAAGGTGTTGCAGAAGATGAGTTATTAAATTTGATGGGACGGTGATAAAATGGGTACTTGTGGCACCGGTCTGTATTCAAATGATTCTGCTTGCGATATTCGCGGCGATTATATAGACAAGCTAAAGCGCGGAAAAACAAATGATGAGGCAACACAAGAACTGATTAACAGCAACCGTGATATTATGGGAGATGTTGAGGAAGAACCGTTATTTTGGTTTGCCTTAGCAGACACGCAATGGAATTACGGAAGACTGCTTCCAAAGGTAAAAGAAAAAGCGTTGTATTTTCTTTCACAAGACAAAGAATTGCAGCGATGGAAAGAATCCGATGAAAGGCAGCTGACTTCGTGGATAAAAACTCTTGATACGCTGAAAGAAAAACTTGAGTCCCCTCAACCCCCTGAAAAAAAGGTGTACAAATATAGACTTTACCGGTGCAAATGGCATCTTGGAGATGTTTATGCATACCGTTTTTCCGGCAATTACAGCAAAGAAAAAGGCTTCTATGAGAAATATACCGTTTTCAGGAAAGTATCAGAGTATTCTTGGTGGCCCGGACACATTGTTCCTGTTGTTCAGGTTTACAAATGGATTGGCGACAATGTTCCGTCTTTAGATAAATTGTCAAGCTTTGGTATACTTCCAACCTCATACGACTTGGATTTATCCCCCGAAGAATCGCCTGATGGAATTTTACTGATTTCGGAATCTGACAAGGCTATTCCGAAAAATAATCTTATGTTTCTCGGAAATCTTCCCGGAAACGATTTAATTCCGTTCCGTGGTCATGATTATTGGCTGAATTATATCCCGGTTGGGTGGGAAGCAAGCAAATACAACGAAAAATTTGAGCATTACGTGATTGATATGTATCTTGCTTGTTGTAACAACAAATAGCGAAGTTTTTGGCACAGTCAAACGGAACAAAGAGTTATTGGGTAGTGTATAATGCTGAAATAATCAAGCAGAAAAACATAAAATGATAGTTTCGGTATAGTGTCCTGCGGTTTTGTTACGTGTCGGGACATTTTAGATATATATTAACTACAATTGTGCGATACGTAACATGTAGTTTAACGGCCAGGTTGTAACCTATGACGAAAGCGGCAATCCCCTCACTTTCGGCAGTAAGTCGTTTGAGTGGTGGAATTATGGCAGGCGGGACATTGTTGAAAATTGGAAACAAGTATAAAAATATTCGGTTTGATGTCGGTAGCAAGAGCCTGTTCCATATGAATATCAAGCTGACAAAGACTGCAAATTATCTTCTACCAATCGGCGTGTTTGGCGCAGGCTTGTGGGGAGGTGTTATGCGTGATTAAATTTACAAAAAACCTTTTATTTAATCCAGCGGAAATATGTATTACAGGTATTAGATGTAACTTCAATAATATAGCAAAAATCTCAACTATATTTGACTTCAAATGGACTGAAGTGACGATTGATTCTGTAAAAGAAGGAAGTTCGTTATTAGAATTTGTAAAGGTTCAAGGATTGAAATACTTTATACGTCACCATTCAAGTGGTAATATAGAGATGTCTGTGGTTGTGCCATGCCATTTATTTGAAGTTTTTTTGGATAAAGCAATTAAAGAAAATCCAGAAAATATATTTATGCTCAATTTACTTGAACCTGCAGGTAACGTATGTTTACAGCAACCTTTTGAAGAATTGGTAATTACTGGAATTACCGATGTGTTTATATCCATTGCTTTAGATGAAAATGCCTTGCTGATTTGTATGAATAAATCTTTAGTCATACCTAAGGAGGTATTCAAGAGGTTAAAGAAACTATGTTTTGACTAACATTATGCACAGCGCCGGCAAATAACACCTTTTTGGGGCAAAAGGCAACCGCTGGGATAATTCCGAGTTTCTAAAGATTCCGGCAGCACTTCTGACAAGTTTTGCCTTTGCGGTATCACAACGGTGACGCTTTCGGTTTCAACTATAACGGCGAAGAATATTACTACATAAAGAATGTACAAAACGATTTAGTCGCAATAGCCGATAAAAAGGGCACCGTAGTTGCAAACTATTACTACGACGCTTGGGGTAACGTAACCCAAATAATCGGCACGGCAGCTTTGAATGGAATGGGCGACGGGGCATTGTCAGGTGCCGTTAGTGGCGCAATAACAGGCGCTGCCGGTAGTGCGGTAAAAGTCTCACAAGCAGCGAAAGCGTGGAATAGTAGCACCTTTAAATCAGGGTATCAATCAATGAAATACCACTACAATAAGCACGTAGTAAGCGAAGGATTGACAAAGGGAAATAATGTGCTCGAATATACACGAGATGCAGTAAGCTTTGCCAATCGAAATTCTTCGGTATTGAAGTATACCTACAACTACAAATATGGAAATGCATCTTGGAATTTTACTTATTTGACCGGACAGGGCGGAATGTGTACATCAACTGGTAAAATTTTAACGTTTTGGTATAGGTGAATCTAATGAAAAACAAACAACACGAGTACATTTTGAAAGCGTTCATAAACTCAAGGATTCCTATGGCGATTCGTAGAAATTCTCCAGAACTTATTGCTATTGATTCTGTTGTAGGGGGGTATTGCTCTCAATTGATACATCGAGCAAAATTCATTGAACTACCATCGAGTGAAATTATTTCTAAAACCGAAAAAGCTGCTTTTTCAGAATTGATAAATCAATCAACAGGAATGGAAAAAGATGAATTAGTGGTGTACTATCGACTTGCAATACTTTTGGAATCTATATTGATTCAATATCGCAAATAACATATGCCCGCAAGCAACGCCTTTTGGGGCAAAAGGCAACCGCTGGGATAATTCCAAGTTTCTAAAGATTTTGGCAGTACTTCTGACAAGTGCCGTGGTATTCGAGCGGCGATGCTTGCCGGACAAAGCTTTAACGCGCAATATGAATTTGGAATTATTGTTATCAAAATGTTTATGTAAGGTGTATATGAAAGATTATTATAATTTGTTTGTGGAGTTATCACTACAACAGTGTACTAAAAACGACTATGGAAATAAACTAAAAGTAAAAAAACATAATGCAGCTTATAAAGAACTTAACAAGTTGCAAGACGAAATGATGAAAAACATCGGTGACGACGTATTACATGCGTTGCTTAATCACGAAGATGATAGAGTAAAAGTCAACGCCGCTTTTTTCTGCTTAAATTCAGAGGTCTTAGTTGAGCAATCCATTCTTACATTGGAAAAAATAATTGCTGGTTCAGACGATCCGACAATATGTTTTTCCGCAAAAATGTTATTACAAAAATTCAGATGAATTATACCAGCAAGCATCTTCTTTTGGGGGCAAAAGGCAGTTTGTTGGGATAATCCCAAGCCCTTAAAGGTTTCAGGAATACTCCTGACAAGTTTTGCCTTTGTGGTATCATAACGGCGACGCTTTCGGTTTCATTTATAACGGCGAAGAATATTGCTACATAAAGAATGTACAAAACGATATAGTCGCAATAGCCGATAAAAATGGCACCGTAGTTGCAAACTATTACTACGACGCATTGATTGGTGGCGTTGCAGGAGGTGGCTACGGCTATAACAAGACTGTAAAAAGCAATATTCCAAAAGGACAGCGTTGGAGGTACGTTGTTGGATGTGGTTTGGTTGGTGCAGTTATTGGAGGTGCAATAGGGGGATTTGTACGCTATGGCGTAGGTGTTGCTCTGGGGGCAAAAACCTCAAGTGGATTAGTTATAAAATCTGTTTCAAGGTCGCTTTCATCTGTAAGTAGAAACACAATACATCATATTATGCAAAGCAAACATGCATGGGGACGAGTCTTTAGAAATGCTACTTGGAAAAATGTTAAAGGTTTAATTAACACTACTATAAAAAAAGGTGCAACGACGCTGATTAACAGACAAGGTAGAGCTTTAATTTACAAAGCAATTAGAAATAATGTTGTCATCCGATATGCTATTATTGACGGTGTAATTAAAATATCTGATGCATGGGTGAAAACAAGGTGATAATATGATTTTATATAGCGATGAATATACTCGAAAGCTTGAGCTTGAGGGAAAATGGATTGATTGTGTCCGGTATTCGCACGAAAAGCTGACAGCAGATAGAAAAAATGTTTCGCTGTTTTTGAAACTATCGGTTAACACTTGGTATACCTTGACTTTAGATGGACCGGTACTTTCATTGAAAAAAGGCGAATATGACACATTGACCGATATGTTGTGTCATTGTTTCAAGTATTTCAATTCTGCATTTTCTGCTAATGAGAACTGCCAATGGCTATTTGGATATATGATGGAAGTTAGACCAGATTTGTTTCTCAATTCCGGAGTGGAGTATACTGCAATAGAACAGCAAGGGAAAATTCAAATTGAAAAAGCAAGCAAAAATGGTAACATGTTTGCACAACTACTATTTGCGTTGGATAACCTTTCTGATAAAGAAATTGAAAGGAAACGGAAAAGAGTCAGAGAACATATATCAGAATATTTTGACGAAAGTCAGGAGGTAGATAAGTATTTCATTGAAATATTAACGACAAATTTTTAACATTCTACTGGGATAATCACAAGCCCCTAAATGTTTCAAGGAATTCCTGACAAGTTTTGCCTTTGTGGTATCCGAGCGGCGATGCTTGCCGGTGGACAGCATCCTGTTTCAGTAGGTAACCGCCTGAAAAGGCACAATCCCGGAGGGAAACCCCTTCCCTCCGGGTACATAACAGAATCCGGTCGAGACGGGTTATTACCACCTCAAATCAAGGTACTACAACCCTGAATTGTACAGGTTTATAAATGCGGATAGTGTTGATGTACTTGATGAAGACCAAAATAATGTTCTTGAGAATAATTTATTTGCATATTGCCTTAATAATCCTGTAAATATGGTTGATTATGATGGAAATAGCGCAATAGCTATAGCAGGAGGTTATGGTTTATATGTATGGGCGTTTGCCGGGGCAAATGCATGGAATATTATTGGTCAAGTAGTACTTGTTGGAATGGCTGTTGTAACTATTGTATTAGCAATAAAAATAGTTTACGATAAAACATCTGGGAAAAAAACTACTAAAAATGGTTCACAGTCTGCCGGACACAGGACTACTAGAAATGGTTCAAAGAGAAAAACTAATGACAAACATACAAGACCAAGACCGGGGCGTCAAAGTGAAAAGAAAAAGATGAAACCGTCTTGGAAAAGAAGGAGGTAAAATAATATGGATATTATAAACAGCATAAAATTTTGTCGAGACAAGCGAAAGGTTGCAAACGTATACCTCGATAAAGAGGACACATGCCATCATCTGACGGGATATATTACCGCCTGTAATGATGACGAGGTGCTGATAGCCCACATTAACACACGAGGCGAATACGACGGATTTGTATATGAATATGCAAGCAATGTTTATCGTGTCGATTATGACGGAGAGTATGAAAATAAAATCGGAACGCTGTATAAATTAAAACATCAAAGTCACCCGCAATTTGAACCTGATGAAGAAAATATTCTCTTCTCATTGCTGAAATTTGCCGAAAACAGCAAACTTTTGGTTTCGTTGGAGGATGAAGAGAACAGCGTAACCGGTTTTTTGAAAAGCTTTTCCGACACCCAAATTGAGCTTGAAACCGTAAATGAATACGGTAAATACAGCGGTGTTACCGTAATCGATTTGGAAATGGTTGAAACCATTTCCGTTGACACCGATTACGAGCAAGACGTCAAATTGTTGGCAGATAATAATACAGAGAACGGTTCTGTGTGATGAAAGCCGTGCGGAACAGTTGAAGTGTGTATATTCCAACAAAAGTATTGGAAATTTTGGGGAGTGAGTAATTATGAACAAGAAAAGAGTTTATACACTTCTGATTATATTGGGCGTTTTGGTTCTCGCCGTATTATTCTATGTATCCATTCCGCATATTGCAAACGCGGCAACGCGTCCCGTTAAGTCTTTTAACAAGGAAATTACCGCTATATCTTGCGAAAGCGAGGATATTCCTTGTGTTGAAGCATACGGCAATATATATAAGGGCAAAAAAGTAATTTCGCTTTTTGATTTGTGTGAAAAGAAGCATAAAACTTATTATGATACACTTTGTATTTACGATAACAGAGCTTATTTTATATGTTCCGAGTCGGATAAAACAAATAAGCAGTGGTGTATATCTTCCGTAGATTTAAAGACGCATAATATTCAGACTCATTTTGTATTTAAAAATCCTGCCGCAGCGTATGACGATTTTATGAATTTAGCAGAATACAGCAAGCGAAACGGATATTATTTTGACGGTAAAATTGTACTCAACGACTATGCTTCTGTTTGGGAATACGATTTAAAATCGGGTTCGGCAAAAGAATACGGTTATGACGATTTTGAATTTCCCGTACAGGAAATATACGGCGAGTATGCCGGCGATAATGCCATAAAGATTCATACTCCGCAATGGGAAAAGACGTTTTCATTTTATGACATAAGCCAAGAAAGCACCGGAGTTTCAACCGTTTATTCTTTTAAAGACAGAAAAATCCGTGTTACCGGTTGTAACTTCATAAACGATTTTTTCGTTGACAATGCCATTCAGTATATTAACGGAAAAATCTATGCGTTCGGTGAATGCACAGATGATTTAGGCGGTGCATATGCTGTTCTTTTGGAATATGATTTACAGCAAAACAAATGGTTGTATGTAACATCCATTTACACGTATAGTCCGGCTTCGGAAGCCTATATCATTCCGTCGGCAAGTTAAAAGTAGTACAAAGTAAGCACGTAACCGCCGATGCCAACTAACGGAGATATTTAACAACATTTGTGCTGATATGTAGAATGTACAAAACGATATAGTCGCAATAGCCGATAAAAATGGCACCGTAGTTGTAAACTATTACTACGACGCTTGGGGTAACGTAACCCGAATAACCGGCAACACCGCCTTGGCTCAAACGAACCCTCTGCGGTACAGAAGCTACTATTACGACAGCGAGACGGGTTATTACCACCTCAAATCACGCTATTATTCTCCCGAAGTCGGACGGTGGATTAGCCCTGAACCTAATGTTGATTATGGTGAATTTGACGAAGGTTCTGAAATCCTTGGATACAATGTGTATGCTTATTGTTTCAACAATCCCGTTAACAATTTTGACCCCAAGGAGAGTTTGTAATATCTACAGCTGTTCTAATTGGAATTGGTATTGGCGCATTGATTGGTGGCGGTGCAGTAGGCGGCGGAACTACTGAAGTTTTCAAGGATGTCGGCTCAAATGTACTTGGCAAAGTCGGTAAAAAGCTGGTTGAAGACGGCGTTGATATGGGCTTGATCTTACACAGACGGCTACCGAAAACGGTGGATTAACAGGCAAGGATGTTCTGTTCCGTGCTGTAACAAGCTTCGGCGGAGATTTAGGCGGTGCTGCAAAGACCAACTCTACTGCAAGAAATCAGCTTATTGATGGCGCTACAGATAACAGAGCTATTAAAGATGCTGTTGGAGATAGTTTAACTGATAATAAAGCTGTTAAGAATGCTGTTAAAGATAGTACCTCTGAGGCAACAAATGTTGGATTAAAAAATTGTAGTAAACTCAAAACAAACGATGCTTTAGATGCAGCAGAAGACTTTCTCGGAAAAGGATATAAGGATGCAGGAAATGGTCGTTTTATTTCGGCTGATGGTACAAAGGTTGTTAGAATGGGAGATAATGATATTTTGGGAAAACATGGTGGTGGACCACATATGAATTTTGAAACCATGGCACCAAATCCAGCAAAACCGGGAAAAATGCAAGTTATTGATAATATGCATATTTATTTGGAGGATTAATATTTTGAAAACAGAAATTGAAATAATACCATACAATTCTGAAAAAGGAATAGAATTTAATTGGGAATATGGTTTCGAAATTAATACATCATTTGATAAGGAGATATTAATTTCAGCGAATAAGGCTGGTTTGATTTCTTTAGCAAGACATTTATTAACATTAGCACAAGATAGTGTTCCTTCTGGAACTCATATTTATTTTGATGATTTAAATTCTTTAGAAGATGGTTCTATCGGATTAATTATAGAAAAACTTTAAATAAAAAGTAGGAACACAAGGAAACGATTTTATTGTACCAAATATGGCAGAGTGGGCAACCACTCTGCTTTGCAAAATACTCTAAAAATCTTAACAAACCTACAACAAAGTTACTAACTATGTAGGCGGCAAGGTTCAGAAGTTCTACAATGACTATGTACCTCCGAAAATGCAGAAAGCCATCGAAGAGGCTAAGAAGTTTGTCTGTACAACCAAAGACCGTATTGTTAAGGATGCAAAGGAATTTGTATCAAATGTTGATTGGGATAAAGTTGCACAAGGTGCAATGGTTGTTGCCGGCGGTGCATTAGTAATTGCAGTAGGCGTTGGTGCTATTGTTTCAACTGGCGGTCTTGCTGCACCAGCAATTGCTGGTTTATTAGCCGGTAGTATTACTACAACTAATGTAATGGTTGCCGGAACGCTGGCAGCAGGTGTCGTTGCTACTGGTTTTGGAGCATCTGATGTAATCGAAGGTATTCAGGATTTAGGAAATGGAGTAACAGGAAATTCAGAAAAGGTAGCCTTTAATCCGATTCGTGATACGGTCTTTAAAAATCAACCTGAATTATATTATTTGACAGAAACTGTTGTTACTTATGGCGCTGGTTATGGTTCTCAAATGATTAATGAGAATCGAACTTATGTTGAGGCAACTGTTGGAAATGGTTCTCAATCGGGAACCTATTATAACCCTTTAGAAAATATAGAATATACGGAAAAAGTCTCAGAGCAAATGAAACAAAATGATTATCATTCATTCCCTGAAAGTGTAGATGCATTCGGTGCTGATGGAAAAGCCACCCAAATCGTTGGTGGAGATGGTATAACTAGAACAAAAATTGAAATATCGGGTTCATATAAAGGTAAAGATGGTACTTTTGAATATATTATTGAGCCTGATGGTAAAACAGTTAACCACAGATTATTTGTTCCAAATTAATATTGAGGTGATAAAATGGTTTATTTGAAAAATTTATTACCTAATTCGCTACTTAATAAAGGAATTTATTTAAATCAGAATTTAGGAATAAACGAGTATGCATGGAAATTTCCGGAAATAATAGAGGTTATTAATATTTTATCAAAAAGTAATTTTAAAATACTTGGTGGAGATGTTTATTCTTTTGATAACAATACGATAAGAGTTACTTATGATAATTGGTTTTGTTCATCAAATTCTCAAGAAGAAAGCATAAGTTATTCTTTAAAATATATTAATAAGTATCATAATAATGGTAATAACTATATTTATTCCATTGTAGTAAAAGAATAATATAGGACAATATTTCTAACACACGAGGATGCTTCTTTTGTGCTAAAAAGCAATCAGGGGATGGCTCTGTGTATTAACCAACGAAGCAGAGTGGGTAACCACTCTGCTTTATAAAGATAATAAGAAAGGACTTTTCAAATGGATAAATTTAGTTCAATATCAGCAATTAAAGATGCAATTGCTGGTGAAACATATAGTAGCTCACTTGATGTATATGTAACTCACAATAAAATGGTATATATTTATAAAAATATATATGTAAAAGTTTATTATGATACTGCGTATGCACAGATGTGTGTAGAAATTGTATGGGAAGATGACATATCACAACCTGCTTATAAAACTATAGGACTCCATGGAATATATAATACTAATTTCCAACAGTTTACATATACAAATGGAATACTCAAATGGGATGACAATAATAATATCATTGCAATAAGATTTAATTGAGAAATTATTAAAACTAATATATTTTAAACAACTGCACTGAAATTTTCAGTGCAGTTGTTTTTTGCTAAAAATGCAATTTGCTTGTCGAAAAATGCAAAGTATATTGAAATCACTGAAAAGAGGATATATGCTCTATAAAAATCGCAAAGAAAAGAGTTAATAAAATTGTTAGTTGAACAAATTGAAATATAGGATTGTAATGAGTTAATTGAATTATATCATCAACTTATTCCTTATCAGAAAATTAAGAATGTTTATGATTTTAACATAACCACTTAACCGAAAGAAAAAATCAAAAAATAAAACCGACATACGAGCCGATTTTATTTCTAATTTCTCATTTAAAATTGTATAAGTCAGGTATGATTTTTACTGTAATATCCCTGATTTACTGTAATTATGGAGTGAACAAGAGTGAATGTGAGGGATAGAAAGGGTGAAATTATCTAAAAACCCTTGATACGCCTATATTCACGCTTGTTCTTCGTAGTTCACGGTTGCAGCCGCGAAGCGATGGTGCGGATAACAGGACTTGAACCTGCACGCTTTTCGGCACAAGATCCTAAATCTTGCGTGTCTGCCAATTTCACCATATCCGCAAATTTCCGTTATTATACCAAATGTTTTTTTTAATATCAATAGACAAATTAGACATTTTGTTATATAATAATTATCAATTATTGTACAAAAGGGAGTTGTAGCAATGAGAAGCATTTTCACCGACAAGGTTTCAGACACGATGCCGCTGCCGGAATATCCGCGCCCTCAGCTTGTGCGCGACGGATGGCAAAATCTTAACGGCCTTTATGATTATAAAATATCAGACAGCAGTGAGAAAAAGCCGAATGATATTGACGGAAAGATTTTAGTTCCATTTGCTCCCGAGTGTTTTTTGTCAAAGGTCGAAAAGGGATTAAAGCCCACCGAAAGACTTTGGTATTTTAAAAAATTTTCATTAAACGACAATTTGAAAGGAAAGAGTATTCTTTTGCATTTCGGAGCAGTTGATTGGGAATGCAAAGTATATATTAACGACACCTTTGTAGGTTCACATATCGGCGGTTATTGCGCGTTTACTTTTGATATTACCGACTTTTTACGTGACGGTGAAAATGAACTTTCCGTTTGTGTATTTGACCCAACGGATTCGGGCTGGCAGCAACGCGGCAAACAGGTTAACAAGACGCACGGCTTTTGGTATACGGCTACCTCCGGTATTTGGCAGACAGTTTGGCTGGAGGCGGTTGACAGCTGTTATATCAGAAAGCTTGATGTTGTTCCCGATATTGATAACAATCTTATATCAATCGATATAGACTTATCCGCCGAAATGAAAGGCGTTAAAATTAAAGCCCAGATAATGGACGGCGACAGCGTTTTAGCCGAGAAAACAGTTAAGCAGCATGACGAAATCAAGCTTAAAAAGTACGAATATTGGTCGCCCGAAAATCCCAAACTTTATGATTTGTTTATTACCGTTTCCGTTGGAGATAAAGCGGTAGATTCTGTTAAAAGCTATTTCGGCATGAGAAAGTTCACAATAGGGCGTGACAAAAAGGGAATAACACGTCTTTTCCTTAACAATGAACCGTATTTCCAAAAGGGACTTTTGGATCAGGGCTATTGGTGCGACGGAGGACTTACGGCGCCTACGGATGAGGCTATGATATTTGATATTTCTGAAATGAAACGTCTCGGATTTAATATGTTGAGAAAACATATTAAGGTTGAGCCGATGCGTTGGTATTATCATTGCGACAGACTCGGCATGCTTGTTTGGCAGGATATGGTAAGCGGCGGAGCGTACATCGGAGATTTCTACGCGGGAGTTTTACCTAATGTCGGTATTTACAAACTCAAGGATAACAAATACAACAGATTCAGCCGCGGCGATGAAAAATGGCGTCGCAACTACTATGAAGAGCTTGAAGAAACGATAAAACAGCTTTACAGCGTCACGTCAATTTACTGCTGGGTTCCGTTTAATGAGGCATGGGGGCAGTTTGATGCTTTGAAAGTCTGCGATTTTGTCAGAAACCTTGACAGCCATCGTGTTATTGACCACGCAAGCGGTTGGTATGATCAAGGAGGCGGAGATATTGACAGTATGCATAAATATATCCTCCCGATTCATCTGAGAAAATCAAAAAAGCGTGCTTTTGTCGTTACTGAATTCGGTGGCTATTCGAATATAGTTCGGGGCCATACTTGGAATGAGAAAAAAGCATTCGGATATCTTATGTTTAAATCCAAAGAAAGTCTTACGAAGGCTTATAAAAAATTGCTTGACAGACAAATTATTCCGATAATAGATAAGGGCCTATCCGGTACCGTTTATACTCAAGTTAGCGATGTCGAAAATGAAGTTAACGGAATTTATACATATGACAGAGCAGTTTTAAAAATTGATGAGAATGTTTTGAAGGACATTAACAGTCAGTTAAGATATTGAGAGGATATATATGGCGGCGACAAAGAATCAAAAACTTAAGCTTCTTTATATACTGAAGTTTTTGCAGGAGAATACCGATGAGAACCACATCGCGCATGCCGAGGATATAAAGCTTTACTTGTTAAATCACGGTATTGCCGCAGAGCGGAAATCAATATACAGCGATATTTCAATCCTTATTGATTTTGGATATGATATAATTAAAAGTAACGGTTCCGGCGGCGGCTACTTCCTTGCAAGTCGTGACTTTGAGCTTGCCGAGCTGAGACTGTTAAGTGATGCGGTTCAAGCTGCAAATTTTATTTCGACTAAAAAAACAAAACAGCTTCTGAATAAGATATTTACTCTTACAAGCGCAGAGCAGGCGAAAAAAATCAAATCCCAGGTCTATGTTGATAATAGGCCGAAATGTAAAAATGAAGAGCTGTATTATACAATTGATAAGCTTGACCGTGCCATAAGCGATAACCGTAAAGTAAAAATAATATATCGCAGACGTATATTATCGGACAATCCTGACCAAGCTTATGAGGAAAAAGAGCATATAATAAGTCCTTATTCTTTAATTTGGTCAAGTGACCACTATTATCTTGTCGGTAACAAAGAAAAATACGATAATCTTATGATTATGAGAATTGACAGAATCAAACATACAGAGATTATTGACGATTCTTTTTCCCGACCGTTTTCGGAAGTGTCTCCTTACAAATTCAGCTTTGATTCCGCCGATTATGCAAGCAAGCACTTCGGTATGTTTTCCGGCGAACCTAAGCCCATTTCTTTATTGTGCAGTAATGAAATTGTCGAAAATGTGCTTGACAGATTCGGAGAGGATGCTAATATACACAAAAACGGTCCGTCAGAATTTGTTTTAAATGCCAATTCAGCCGTAAATGACGGATTAGTTTCATGGATTATTCAATTCGGAGGAAAAATTCAAGTAACCTCTCCAAATGAGCTGAAAAATATGGTGCTTAAAAGGGCGGAAGAAATCAAGTCTGCATATACAATTTGATTGTTGTGCAAAATTTACAAAAAATAATCAATATTTTCTGTCCATTATCCATAGCGATACTTGAAAAAAATCTAAGTTTGTTATAAAATAAACAAGATGAAAAATGTTAATTAACAACCGAAAGGATGTAAAAAATGAGTAGTGCTTTAAACAAAATGACAGTCGAAGATTTCGATGTCAAAGGTAAGAGAGTTCTCGTTCGTTGTGACTTTAACGTTAAAATGGAAAACGGCGTTATAACAAGCGACAAGAGAATAGTAGCTTCTCTTCCCACAATTCAGTATCTTATAAAGAACGGAGCCAAGGTTATCCTTTGCTCTCATCTCGGCAGACCGAAAGGACAGGTAAATCCCGAGTTTTCTATGAAGCCCGTTGCAGCTCGTCTCTCTGAGCTTCTCGGTCTAAAAGTTAAAATGGCTGACGATGTTGTCGGCCCGAGCGCTCATGCACTTGCCGACTCGCTTAAAGACGGCGAAGTAATGCTTCTTGAAAATGTTCGTTTTGAACCCGGCGAGACTAAAAATGATCCCGAGCTTTCAAAGGCATTTGCTTCTCTTGCAGATCTTTATGTAAATGATGCTTTCGGTTCTGCGCACAGAGCTCATTCTTCAACTGCCGGCGTTGCCGCATATCTTCCCGCAGCATGCGGATATCTTATTCAGAAAGAAATTATGTTTATCGGCGGAGCTTTGGAAAATCCGAAGAGACCGCTTGTTGCAATTCTCGGCGGAGCAAAGGTTTCTGATAAAATCGGCGTAATCACAAATTTAATTGACAAGTGTGATACTCTTATCATCGGCGGCGGTATGGCTTATACATTTATGAAAGCTCTCGGTCACAGTATAGGTGATTCTCTTCTCGAGGCTGATAAAGTTGACCTTGCTAAGGAAATGATGGATAAGGCTAAAGCTAAAGGTATTAAATTCCTTATTCCCGTTGATAATAAGGTGGGTAAAGAGTATAAACCCGATACCGAAGCAATGGTTGTTAATTCCGACGAAATTCCCGACGGCTGGATGGGACTTGACATAGGACCTAAGACTCAGCAGCTCTTTGCCGACGCTGTTAAAGATGCCAGTACCGTAATTTGGAACGGACCTATGGGCGTTTCCGAGTGGGACAACTTTGCAGCCGGAACAATAGCGGTCGCTACCGCCATTGCTGATAGTAACGCCATTTCGATTATAGGCGGCGGTGACTCTGCAGCAGCTATACAGAAGCTTGGTTTCGCTGATAAGATGTCTCATATATCGACCGGCGGCGGTGCTTCGCTTGAATATCTTGAAGGCAAAGAACTTCCCGGTATTGCAGCTCTTAACGACAAGAAATAATAAAAATACAGGTGAGTATTTTTACTCACCTGTTAATTATGATAAAGGAGTAATAATTATGAATAAAGCACTTCGTAAAGCTGTTATCGCAGGTAACTGGAAAATGAACAAGACTCCGAGTGAAGCTAAGGCTCTTATTGAGGAGATGAAGCCGCTTGTAAAAAATGCAGATTGTGATGTTGTTCTCTGCGTACCTTATATTGATATCCCCGCCGCTGTTGAGGCCGCTAAAGGTTCCAATATAAAAATCGGTGCGGAAAATATTCACTTTAAGGCTTCGGGCGCATTTACCGGCGAGGTTTCGGCAGACATGCTCAAGGAAGCAGGAGTTGAATACGTTATTGTCGGTCACTCGGAGAGAAGAACATACTTCGGTGAAACCGACCAGACCGTTAACCTTCGTGCTCTTGCAGCTTTGAACGCAGGCTTTAAGACTATTATTTGTGTCGGCGAAACACTTGAGCAGAGAGAACTTGGTTATACTGAAACTCTTTTGAAATACCAGACTAAGATGGCACTTACAAATGTAACAAAGGAACAGCTTGCAAATGTCATAATCGCTTATGAGCCTGTTTGGGCAATCGGTACCGGCGTAACAGCCACATCCGACCAGGCTGATGAGGGTAACGGCTTTGTAAGAGCTGCTATCGAGGAAGCCTACGGTAAAGATGCTGCAGAGAGCGTAACAGTTCAGTACGGCGGTTCAATGAATGCGAAAAATGCTGAAGAACTTCTTTCTAAAGTAAATGTTGACGGCGGACTTATCGGTGGCGCGTCTCTTAAAGCCCAGGATTTCTCCGTAATAGTTGCCGCTGCTTCTAAATAATGATTGAATAGTTAGATAAGGTGATTTGAATGAAAAAACCTGTTGTTTTATGTATAATGGACGGCTTCGGCCACAACCCGTCCGATTACGGCAATGCGATAAAAGCTGCTAATACACCGCGGTTAGATGAATTTATGAAGAATGATCCCATGACATATATCGGGGCTTCAGGAATGGATGTAGGCCTTCCGGACGGTCAAATGGGTAACAGCGAGGTAGGTCATACAAATATCGGTGCCGGCAGAGTTGTTTATCAGGAACTCACAAGAATTACTAAGGCAATAACCGACGGTGATTTCTTTAAGAATCCGGCATTTATGGGTGCGGTTGAAAATTGCAAAAAAAACGGTACGGCTCTCCATTTGATAGGCCTTTTATCCGACGGCGGCGTACACAGCCACAATACTCATCTTTACGCCTTACTGGAACTCGCTAAACGTAACGGCATTAAGGACGTTTATGTTCATTGTCTTCTTGACGGTCGTGACGTACCGCCGGCATCCGGCGTTGAGTATATAAAAGAGCTTGAAGATAAAATGAGCGAAATCGGTGTTGGCAAAATTGCTACCTTAATGGGCAGATTTTATGCTATGGACCGTGACAATATGTGGGACAGAGTCGGAATGGCATACAGGGCTATGGTCAACGGTGAAGGTGTACACAATTCAAACGCCGTTGATGCAGTCGAAAAGTCTTATGAGACAATCGATGGTGATGGTAAGCATCTTACAGATGAATTTGTTATGCCCACAGTATGCTCCGAAGACGGCGAAATTAAAGAAAATGATTCTGTGGTATTCTTTAATTTCCGTCCGGACCGTGCAAGAGAAATAACAAGAGCTTTTGTGGATCCTGAATTTAAGGGATTCGAAAGGAAGTATTTCCCTCTTTATTATGTTTGCATGACTCAGTATGATGAGACTATGCCGAATGTTAAGGTCGCTTTTGCACCTGAGGCTCTTAAAAATACTATGGGAGAATATCTTTCTTCTCTCGGCAAAACACAGCTTCGTATAGCTGAGACACAAAAATATGCGCACGTTACATTTTTCTTTAACGGCGGAGAAGAAAAAGTATATCCGGGCGAAGACAGAGTCCTTATCGACTCACCCAAAATTTCAACATTTGACTTGAAGCCTGAGATGAGTGCTTATGAGGTCTGCGACGCCGCTTGTGAGAGAATACTCAGCGGAAAATACGATGTTGTAATTCTTAACTACGCTAACTGTGATATGGTGGGGCACACGGGTGTTTTCCCTGCGGCGGTAAAAGCTGTTGAAACTGTTGACGAATGTGTCGGTAAGCTTGTTGATGCAGTCAATAAGATGGGCGGCGTTACACTTATAACCGCGGATCACGGTAATGCAGATAAAATGTATGCTGAGGACGGAACACCGTTTACTGCCCACACAACCAATCCCGTTCCGTTGATTGTAGTAGGTTATGATTGCAAGCTCAAACAAAATGGCGGCAGACTCTGCGACCTTGCGCCTACAATGCTTGATATTATGGGACTTGCAAAACCTGCTGAGATGACAGGTGTCTCTCTTATTGAAAAGTAATAAGCTTCACCATTAGTGTTGCTGTAATTACACTAACCATATTGGCACACAGCGAAACAAAAGCTGTGTGCCTTATCTTTTTTATACCTATTGCTCCGTAATAAACGGTTATTACATAAAAAGTGGTTTCCGTCGATGCCATTACAGCGGAAGCACATCTGCCTATAAATGAGTCGCAGCCATAGTCTTTGAGCAGATTTTCAAATATGCTTAGTGACCCGCTGCCCGACAGCGGAGTTAGTGTTATCAAAGGTATCAGTTCGGCTGGAATACCGATATTTGTAAAAACAGGCGTTATAAGTTTTGTGAAGTAATCGCAGAGACCCGATTTTGTAAACATATTTACTGCCAGCATCATTGCCGTAATCGCCGGGAAGATGGACAATCCGGTTTTGAGTCCTGACGGCACGCCATCGGTAAAATCCTGAAAGACGTTTCTCTTTTTCAAGAGCGAATAACATACTGTCCCTGCAATGAAAATAATGAATATGTAAGCACCTATTTTATTCATATCTTTTACCACCGAGCATCTTTGTCAAAATAATACCTGTTGCGACCGATGCAAATGAGGCTACGAGCGAAGCCGCCAAAAAGTCCAAGGGATTTGCGGCACCGTTATTTTGCCTTACAGCTGCTATTGTAGACGGAAACACCTTTAAAGCTGTTGAGTTTAAGACTACAAACATAACCATATTGTTTGTGGCTGTATATCCGTTAGGTCTGTCTTTTGCAAACTCTTTCATAACCAATATACCAAGCGGAGTCGAGGCATTTCCAAGTCCTAACAGTCCTGCTGCCATGCTGAGACTTATTGCGTCAAAAAGTTTGCTTTTGGGTTTTACATCTTTAAATAAAAGCTTAATAATAGGGGACAGGGCCTTTGAAAATAATTTATTTAAGCCTGATTTTTCTATAATATTCATAATGCCACCCCAAAAGCAAAATACCCCTAATACAGATAGCAAAAATTCAACCGATTGTTTGCCGGATGCAATAATAGCACTTGATAAGCTCTCTGTACTGCCACAAATAAATGAAAATATTACGCTTAGAAGAATTATGGCACACCATATATAATTCATCACTTCTATCACCGATACCATGTATATTCATATGAAATGATAAATAGATATTGCATTTTCGTTGACATAATAATTTTAAAATGCTATATTATGTCAAAAGGAAGTTCCGAATGTTGCTTTTTGTTGAATGTTAGGAGTGAATATTATGAAATCTACGGGCATGGTCCGTGGAATTGATAAAATGGGCAGGGTGGTACTGCCGACCGAGACCCGTAAGCTTTTGAACCTCGTAGCAGGTAAAAGTGCCGTAGAGATATATACTGATGACGACTCCATCGTTTTAAAAAAATATGTTCCGGCGTGTATTTTTTGCGATAGTGTAGATGATATTGTAGAGTATAAAGGGAATAAAATTTGTAAGCAGTGTATTGAAAAACTAAATGCACTTGCAGAAGAATAAAATGCGTATTTTTATTGATGCCGACGGATGTCCTGTCACCGAATCAGCCATTAATTTTGCCAAACAACACAATATAGAGTGCTATGTTGTATGTGATACTTCTCATGAATTTTCGTTTAATTATGCAAGTGTTATTACAGTTTCAAAAGGCAAAGACAGTGCAGATTACAAAATAGTCAATCTTATATCACCCGGCGATATTGTGGTAACGCAGGATTATGGTCTTGCTGCTATGTGCCTTGCAAAGAATGCAAGGGCTATAAATCAAAACGGTTTGATTTATACTGACAATAACATTGACTTTCTTTTGCAGTCAAGGCATATTTCTCGTGAAATTCGTATGTCTGGCGGCAGAACAAAAGGACCGCATAAACGAAAAGATTTTCAAAATGAAGATTTTTTAAAGTCTCTTAAAAGTTTAATTGAGAATAAATAAAAAACGATATCGAAGATTTAACTTCGATATCGTTTTTTTTGTATTGATTGTAATTAAAGGTTACTTACATGATAACTGAGAGTCATAAGGCTGTCGGAAAGATGTACATTTTCAACTGCAACATTTGGGTAATCCGAAGCAATATCATAATGACTGAAATTCCAAAATCCTTTTACACCGAGCTTAACAAGCTCATCAACAATTTCTTTTGCATTATCACTTGGTATACAAAGCACTGCAACGGCAGGGGAGTTGTCGCGACAAAAATCATACAGACCGTTAATATGTCTTACGGGTATGTTACGTACAAGCTTGCCTGCAAGTGCTTCGTTTTTATCAAAAATACCGATGAGGTTAAACCCGCGTGCTTCAAAAGACATATGAGAGGCTATGGCGTGTCCGAGATTTCCTGCACCTATTAGTATAGTCTTAAGATGATTGTTAACACCGAGTATAGAACCTATTTCTTTGTACAGCTGTTCAACATTATATCCGTATCCTTGCTGACCGAAGCCACCGAAGCAATTAAGATCCTGGCGAATTTGTGAAGCGGTAAAACCCATTCTTTTTGATAACTCACCGGATGATATACGAACTGTTCCGTTCTTTTTTATTTCACCTAAAAAGCGATAATATCTCGGAAGTCTTTTAACGACAGATAACGATACCGAATCATTTTTTGCCATTACTCAGTTCACCTCACTTTGAAAGCTTTTGAACGGTTTCCATTACATAATCGCCGAATTCGCTGCACGTTGCACCGTCTTCTCGTCCGGTAATTACATATTTTTTATCGGTGAACATACAGTAATCCAAAGCCTTTTCAAGAAGATCTGCTTTGTCTTGTTTACCGATGTGCGACAGAAGCATAACTGTAGCACGGAGCATGGAGCAAGGATCGGCATATTGACCTCTTCCTTCGGAAATCATACGTGGAGCAGAACCGTGTATAGCTTCGAACATTGCATATCTTTTCCCGAGATTAGCACTTCCTGCCGTGCCGACGCCGCCTTGGAATTCGGCAGCTTCGTCGGTTATAATATCGCCGTATAGATTCGGGAGAACAAAAACTTTAAAGTCTTTGCGGCGCTTTTCATCAATAAGCTTTGCTGTGGTTATGTCGATATACCATTCATCAGTAGTGATTTCAGGGTACTCCTTGCCGATATTTTTGCATATGTTGAGGAATTTACCGTCTGTCGTTTTAATAACATTAGCTTTGTTGATAATTGATACGCGATCTTTGTGATTCTTACGCGCATACTCATATGCCATTCTGGCAATTCTTTCCGAACCTTCACTTGTTGCTACAACAAAATCAAATGCAAGATCGTCGTCAACATTTATGCCCTTTGAACCTACGGCATAAGCACCCTCGGTATTTTCACGGAAAAATGTCCAATCTATTCCTTTTTCAGGAACTTTTACAGGGCGAACATTTGCAAATAAATCAAGAGCTTTTCTCATGGCAACATTGGCACTTTCGATGTTTGGCATACCGCTGCCTGCTTGCGGTGTCGTTGTTGGGCCTTTTAAAATAACGTGACATGATTTAAGCTCTTCCAGAACATCGTCGGGAATAGCCTGCATATGGGCAATTCTGTTCTCGATTGTAAGTCCGTCAATGACTTTAAACTCAACTTTTCCGGCTTTAACATCGTCTTCAAGCATATACTCAAGAACTCGTGCCGATTCTTTTGTTATAATCGGTCCAATGCCGTCTCCGCCGCAAACGCCGATAACTATTTTATCAAGTTTATCATAGTCAATACTGTCCTTTTGAGCTTTAATTCTGTCTGAACGTTCCGATTGCTCGCGAACGAGTGCTTCAAACTTTTTTAAAGCTTCCTGCAAATTTTTTTCAGTCATTTTTATCCTCCTTTTATAATGATTCTCTTGTGTAGTTGAGAAGACCGCCCGCAAGGATAATATCCTTTTGGCGTGTTGACAAATCATATTTAAGCTCGAACTCTTCGCCGGTTGTTTCGTTAAGCAACATCACGGGTTTGTCTGAGAGTATCTCGTCTTTTACATTTTTAAGACTGAGAAGGTCACCCTCGGAAATCTTGTCGTAATCATCGGGGTTTTTAAAGTTGAGAGGCAATATACCGGCATTAATAAGATTTGCACAGTGAATTCTTGCAAATGATTTTGTGATAACTGCCTTTATACCGAGATAAAGCGGAACCAAAGCCGCATGTTCACGAGAAGAGCCCTGACCGTAGTTGGCGCCGCCGATTATAATTCCTTTGCCTTCTTTTTTACATCTGTCGGGGAATTCCTTGTCGCACACTCCGAAGCAGAACTGCGAAAGGTAAGGTATATTTGAACGATAAGGTAGTATCTTGGCACCTGCCGGCATAATATGATCGGTGGTTATATCATCTCCGACTTTGAGAAGTGCTTTAGCTTCAATGCTCTCCGGTAATTTTTCGGTTTTTGGGAACGGTTTGATGTTTGGACCGTAAATAACCTCAACCTTGTCTGCGTCTTCTTCTGAAGCGGGCATTTCTATCATATTGTCATTAACAATAAATTTGTCGGGCATAAGGATGTGGAGCGGTTCTCCGTTTTCTCTCGGATCGGTCAATACACCGGTGATTGCCGATACCGCGGCAGTCTCGGGGCTTACAAGGTATATTCCTGCGTCTGCGGTTCCGGAACGTCCCTCAAAGTTTCTGTTGAACGTTCTGAGAGAAATGCCTTTTGAATTAGGCGACTGACCCATACCTATACATGGTCCGCAAGCGCTTTCGAGAATTCTGGCACCCGCATTTATCATATCCGAGAGTGCTCCGTTGAGTGCAAGCATATTAAGCACCTGCTTTGAACCCGGAGCGATGCTCAGGCTGACGTTTTCGGCAACGGTATGTCCCTTTAATATAGCCGCGACTTTCAGCATATCCATTAAAGAGGAATTTGTGCATGAGCCTATGCATACCTGGTCAATTTTAATTTTGCCTATTTCAGAAACCTTTTTTACTTTATCGGGCATATGCGGCATAGCTGCAAGAGGCTCAAGAGAAGAAAGGTCTATTTCAATAAATTCGTCGTATACCGCATCGCTGTCAGCAGAAAGCTCTGTCCAATCATCAACTCTGCCTTGTGCTTCAAGAAACGCCTTGGTTATTTCATCTGACGGGAAAACCGACGTTGTTGCTCCAAGCTCAGCACCCATATTAGTTATAGTTGCTCTCTCCGGAACGGATAAAGTTTTAACGCCTTCGCCTGTATACTCGATTATTTTGCCTACACCGCCCTTAACAGTCATTCTTCTGAGTACTTCAAGGATTACGTCTTTGGCCGTAACATAAGGGCTGAGTTTCCCGGTAAGATGTACATTGACGATTTTCGGCATGGTAATATAGTATGTGCCGCCGCCCATTGCAACAGCTACGTCAAGTCCACCTGCACCCATAGCGAGCATACCTATACCGCCGCCTGTGGGTGTGTGGCTGTCAGAGCCAATAAGCGTTTTTCCGGGTTTTCCGAAACGTTCTAAGTGTACTTGATGGCAAATACCGTTTCCCGGACGAGAAAATCTAATTCCGCGTTTCTTTGCAACACTGCCTATAAAACGATGGTCATCTGCATTCTCAAATCCTGTCTGCAAGGTATTATGGTCAACATAAGCAACCGAAAGTTCTGTTTTAACTCTTTTAATGCCCATGGCTTCAAATTCAAGATATGCCATAGTGCCGGTTGCATCCTGAGTAAGAGTCTGGTCTATTTTGAGACCGACCTCACTGCCGACTTTCATTTCTCCGCTGACAAGATGTGACTTAATAAGCTTTTGAGCTACTGTGTAACCCATATAGATCGCTCCTAACTTTTTCACATTTTTAACAATCTTATTTTAATCCATATAAAATACTTTGTCAATGAATTATCAAGTGAATTTTCATCATATAACCTGATTTTCTTTAATAATAGGGAAATAGAGATTATATCATAGCAAGTCTGCATAAATATAAGAGGTTTATGTGTACCGCTTTGCGCTTGAAAACGAAATAACCTAAAAAAAGCAAAAAAATAAAGCTTACCGCTTAAAAAGGCGGTAAACAATATTTTTTTGCCCAGAAAATATTTGATCCCCTCAATAACTTAAATTATATACGTCATAATGGAAAAAGTCAATAAAAATTTTAAAAAAGTTTAAATTCTTTTATAAATTAAATGAATTTTTGATTCGAATTTGAGAAAAAGTAAAAAACAAGTGCTTTTTTACACTAATGGCAATAACAGTATTTTAAATATCAACCTGGAACAGCTATTGCTATAAAAAAACATTTGTGCTAAAATAACTACAGTTATAAAATGAGTTATTATGGGCATAATGATATTTGACTTTATATGGGGGTATTGTTATGACTTATAGTAATTTGATTGAACCTATTTCTCCAAAAGAATCTCCTGCGGAATTTCCGGATGCTTCGGTAGACGGAGATGACAATACGGACGGCGATATAAAACAGATTGTTGAGACGGGTTCGGTTACTGTTTCCAAAGACGGTCATTATATACATTGCCTTACTGTGATAGGGCAGATTGAAGGGCATTTTATATTGCCGCCGCAAAACAAAACAACAAAATATGAGCACGTTATACCTCAGCTTGTTGCTATAGAAGAAAGTAGAGATATAGAAGGTCTGATTATAATTTTGAATACCGTCGGCGGAGACATTGAAGCCGGGCTTGCACTTGCGGAACTTTTAAGCGGTATGAGAAAACCTACTGTATCGCTTGTTCTCGGCGGCGGGCATTCAATCGGCGTGCCGTTGGCGGTTTCCGCAAAAAAGTCTTTTATTGTGCCGTCGGCAACAATGACTGTGCATCCGGTGCGAATGAACGGGCTTGTCCTCGGCGTTCCTCAAACATTATCTTATTTTGATAAGATGCAGGAAAGAATAGTAAGATTTGTTGCAGATAATTCTTCGATGAAATCAGAAAGATTCAGAGAACTTATGACTGCAACCGGAGAACTCGTTATGGATGTCGGTACGGTTCTTGACGGAGAAAGTGCTGTAAAAGAAGGCCTTATTGATAGTCTCGGCGGGTTATCCGATGCGCTTGATTGCCTTTACGGTATGATAACAAAGGAGAATAGGTAGTGGTTCTTTATTCTGTAATTTCGCCATATGAGATTTTTCCTTTTACGGCGCCGGAAAATTCAGTAAAGTCTATTGACGGTGGTTATGTGGAATATAGGAATATTAACGGAGAATGTACAGCAGTTTCTTTGCGTTCTACAAATCCGTATGATTATATATCTTCAAAATATTTTAATCCAAAAATTCATTATCGGAGGATATTATGAGTGTTTTAAAAGCTATTATTTTGGGCATAGTGCAGGGCGTTACCGAATTTCTACCGGTTTCGAGCAGTGGACATTTATCACTCTTTCATTATCTGTTGGGAACCACAAGCGATACATCCCTTTTGTTTGATGTAATGCTTCACTTGGGAACTTTAATCGCAGTCTTTATTGTTTATTACAAAACTATTTGGGCTCTTGTTATTGAGTTCTTTAAACTAATCAAGGACATTTTTACCGGTAAATTTAAATTTAAGGAAATTACCGGAACAAGAAAAATGCTGATCATGTTTGTATTTTCATGTATTCCGTTGCTTTTCTTGCTTATACCTGTGGGCGGCGGTCAAAAACTTATGGACGTTTGCGGCAGTTTTGCTGAGGATGATAACCTTTGGGTCGAGGGATTCAGTTTCCTGTTAACAGCTGTATTACTTCTCACTTCTACATATATATCAAAGAAAAAGAAACTTGTGAGAGAAGTTAATACGACAGATGCATTTGCCGTAGGTGTAGCTCAGGCGTTTGCTGCGGCTTTTCCCGGGCTTTCACGTTCCGGATCGACGATATCAACCGGTATGATGTGCGGCGTAAACAAGGAGTATATGGTTCAGTATTCGTTCATTCTTGGTATTCCTGCAATAATTGCCGCTAATATATCTCAGACTAAAGATGCAATTGAAATTCATCAAAGCATCGAAGTGTTGCCTACCGTGATAGGCATAATTACTGCAATGGTTGTAGGTGTTCTTTGCATAAAATTACTTCAATGGATACTGAAAAAAGATATGTTTAAATATTTCGGATATTACTGCATAGCAATCGGTATATTTACGCTTGCGTGCCAGATATTCAAAATTCACTTTTAATGATTTTAATGGAGCTGAATTAAATGCCGGCAACAAAAAATAAGAAAGTTTCTCCGCCGAAAAGAGGCAAAAGACCTTCTCCTACAAAAAGCACAAAACAAAATGAAGAAAAAGCGGCGGCTAACAGGCAGCTTGCCGCAATAATTCTTTTTGCCGTTTCGGTCTTTTTTATATGTCTTTCGTTTATTAACGGAGGAGGCTTGTGGGGTGTTTTACGGACTCTCAGTTTTGGCCTTTTCGGCTTCTCGGCATTTATATGGCCGTTGGTTTTAATATATGTTGCAGTTATGGCTACGCTTGATAAGACCGACCAAAAAATCGGAGTTAAGATTTTTGAGGCCGCAATGCTGATAATACTTTTATCCGCTGCTATACATATTTTCGGCTTTCACGGTGTTGTTGACTTTTCGGAAAATGTTATAGATGCCTACAATGCTTATAGATTTGACGGTTCACTTGTCGGCAGCGGCGCTGTCGGCGCAATAATAGGCGGTGCGATATTGCTTGCTACCGGCAGCAGCAAACCGGCTGCGATAGCTATTATTTTGATATTAATGTTCTTGTTTTTAATGCTGATGACCGGGACAACCTTAAAAAAATTGATGAAGGGTGTTTACAGTCCTGTCAAGAAAGTCAGTGAGTATCGTGAGGAAAAGCTTGAGCAGCTCGCGAGTGCGGAAGAGCGAAATCGAGAGTCGTTTAATCCCGATGTTGATTTAGGCCCGGAGCCGGTTACGGAAAAATCAGCAAAGAAATCAAAGAAAACAGCCGATATTGTCCAATTTGATAATTTGGATAAAAAAGAATCCAACGAAGCTGAAACAAATGAACTTACGGAATCAAAACCGGTGCTTCTTGATGATATAATTAAAAAGATGAACGGTGACGAAGCAAATTCACAAATTTCAAAACCGATAGAAGAAGTTGCAAAAAGCTCTGCGTCTGCTTCTGCGTTAAAATCGGTAAAAGGCACCGTATCCGATGATGAAAATGACAAACCGAAAGCCGAATATCAATTGCCTTCGTTAGATTGTCTGGCCGAGCCTAAAAACGGCCGAAATGTTAAATATGAGGACGAACTCAAGGCGAATGCCACTAAGCTTGTTGATACTCTTAAGAGTTTTGGGGTTGAAACAAGAATTGTTGATATAAGCAGGGGACCGTCGGTAACTCGCTATGAAATCCAGCCTGCCGCAGGTGTTAAAATCAGCCGAATAACCAATCTCTCGGACGATATAGCATTAAACCTTGCAGCTTCGGGCGTCAGAATTGAAGCTCCGATACCTAATAAGGCGGCTGTCGGAATAGAAGTGCCGAATAAAAACCGTTCTACGGTTACTCTGCGCGAAATTATAGATACAGATCAATACAGAAATGCGAAATCAAAGCTCTTTGTCGCGTTGGGCAAAGATATTGCAGGAAATTGCACATATGCAGACCTTGCTAAAATGCCGCACCTTTTGGTTGCCGGCACTACCGGTTCAGGTAAATCTGTATGCCTTAACTCGATGATTGTCAGCATACTTTATAATGCAAAACCCGATGAAGTTAAGCTTCTTATGATAGACCCGAAGCAGGTTGAATTTACGGTCTATAACGGAATTCCGCATCTTATAGTTCCTGTTGTATCGGACCCGCGTAAAGCTTCGGGTGCTCTTGCGTGGGCGGTTACCGAAATGTTGTCAAGATACAAAACTTTTTCGGATAACAATGTGCGCGATATCAGCGGTTATAACAGTATATGCGAGAGTATCGGTCAGAAAAAAATGCCGCAAATCGTTATTTTTATTGATGAGCTTTCAGACCTTATGATGGCAGCGCCGCACGAGGTAGAAGATTCTATTTGTCGTCTTGCTCAAATGGCACGTGCTGCGGGAATGCACCTTGTTATTGCCACTCAAAGACCGTCTGTTGACGTAATTACAGGTCTTATTAAAGCTAACATTCCCAGTCGTATTTCATTAAAGGTTTCCTCCCAAATCGATTCGCGCACCATAATTGATACGGCAGGAGCTGAAAAGCTTTTAGGTAATGGCGACCTTTTATTCTACCCGGTAGGAATTGCAAAGCCTCAACGTATACAGGGTTGTTTTCTTTCGGATAAAGAAGTAGAAACTGTTGTTGACTTCATTAAAAAGCAGGAGAAATCTTCTTATGACGATGAAGTAATGAATGAAATCGAGCGACAGGCTGCAATGGAAAAGAAGAAAAACGGCGGAGCTGTTTCGGACGGTGATGATTCCGACGGCGAAACAGACGAAATGGTTCCGAAAGCAATAGAGGTTGTCGTTGATGCGCAGATGGCTTCTACAACCCTGCTTCAAAGAAAACTTAAGCTCGGTTATGCAAGAGCCGCAAGAATTATAGATACTCTTGAAGAACGAAATATTATAGGTCCGTATGAAGGCAGTAAACCGAGAAAAGTCCTCGTAACAAAGCAACAGTGGTATGAGATGAATGCTTTGGCACAGGGTGGAGCTGCAAAAGATTACACTGCCTCCGATGAAAAAAACGATGATACGGAAATTCCGGAGTAAATTATGAATGGTTTCTTACCTGTAACAAAAGAAGAAATGATTGCGCTCGGATGGGATAGCCCTGATTTTGTTTATGTTTCCGGTGACGCATATGTGGATCATCCCAGCTTTGGTGCAGCTATAATTACCCGTGTGCTGACATCTCAAGGATTTCGGGTGTGTATGCTGTCGCAGCCTAATTGGAAAAACACATGCGATTTTATGCGTTTCGGCAGGCCGAAGTATGGCTTTTTGCTTTCTTCCGGCAATATTGATTCTATGGTTGCTCATTACACCGTAGCTAAAAAACCTCGAAGTAAGGATGCGTATTCACCCGGCGGAAAAATGGGAAAAAGACCTGATAGAGCCGTAATCGTTTATTGTAAAAAAATCAGAGAAGCTTATAATAACATTCCTATAATAATAGGCGGGCTTGAGGCTTCGCTTCGCAGATTTGCTCATTACGATTATTGGGAAGATAAGCTTCGACCCTCGATTCTTTTGGACTCGGGGGCTGATTTGCTTATTTACGGAATGGGAGAAAAGCAAACGCTTGAAGTGGCGAACAGGCTGAAAAACGGTGAAGATATACATCTAATGCATGACATTAACGGAACATGCTATGCTGTTCCCGTTTCCGAAACTCCGCTGTACGGTAAAGAATGTCCATCTTACGAGAATGTATTGAAATCAAAAAAGGAATATGCTGTTTCCGTGAGAATAGAGCAGGATGAGCAGGATCATATTCGCGGAAAGCTTCTGAAGCAGCGTCACGGTAATATGATGCTTGTGCAGAATCCGCCGATGTCTCCGTTAACAAGAGATGAGCTTGATTTCGTTTATTCTCTTCCTTATACTCGTGAGTATCACCCTATGTATGAAGAATTTGGCGGAGTTCCAGGGCTCGAAGAAGTTAAGTTTTCGATAACACACAACCGCGGTTGTTTCGGCGCGTGTAACTTTTGCTCATTAGCATTTCACCAGGGGCGGTTTGTTACATCAAGAAGCAAAATGTCCGTTCTCGCCGAGGCTGAAAAACTGAAACAATTACCTGATTTTAAAGGGTATATACATGATGTAGGAGGCCCAACAGCAAACTTTAGGTATCCTTCGTGTGAAAAACAGTTAAAAAACGGCTTGTGTAAAGGTAAAAAATGCTTGGCTCCGAGTGCTTGTCCCGCTCTTAAAGCGGATGAAACTGAATATTTAGATATTTTAAGAGATCTGAGAAGGATTCCGGGCATCAAAAAAGTTTTTATTCGCTCCGGTATAAGATATGATTTTATGCTAAAGGATAAAAATAATGATTTTTTCAAAGAACTTGTAAAATATCATATAAGCGGGCAGCTAAAGGTTGCACCGGAGCATTGCTCCGCTGCAGTTCTCGACAAAATGGGTAAACCGCATATAGACGCTTACATAGAATTTTCAAAAAAGTATTTTGATTATACTAAGCGTATTGGGAAGGAACAGTATCTTGTTCCATATCTAATGTCTTCACATCCGGGAGCCACTCTAAAGGATGCGGTTAAGCTTGCGGAATTTATAAAAAAAGAACATTTACACCCAGAACAGGTGCAGGATTATTATCCCACTCCGGGAACAATTTCAACTGCAATGTTTTATACGGAACTTGACCCGTATACACTTGAGCCTGTGTATGTGGCGAAAAATCCGCATGATAAGGCCATGCAAAGAGCACTAATGCAGTATTTTAATCCGAAAAATTATGATCTTGTTGAAGAGGCACTTAAACGCGCCGGGAGACAGGATTTAATCGGCCTCGGAAGCAATTGCCTTATAAAGCCGCGTCCCGGAACAAAGCAAACCAAAGCAAAACAATCTTACGGTAAAAATGGTAACAACAGATATGGCAAAAAAAAGAAAAACAAATAAAAAACAGATATTGATATTCGCAATTATCGCTGTTTTGTTTATGGTTTCCGTTGTAATTACATATTTCCCGGGAAAGGTATTTCCTACTTGGAGTTCGATTTACCGTTATGCCGGAGTGAATGAGACTGCGAGTACAGACACATATCCGTTTATGGTAAGCTATTTGGACGTCGGTCAAGCTGATTGTGAGCTTATAACCTGCGGCGGTCAAGCTGTTCTGATTGATTCCGGAGATATAGACGCATACGATAAAGTTGCCGCATATCTTAATGCTCTTGACATTAAAAAAATAGACTATTTTATTTTGACACACGCACATTCCGACCATATCGGCAGTGCCGCAAAAATTATTCAAAATTTTGAAATCACCAATATAATTATGCCGCGTTATACAGAGCAGAATATGCCCGATACAAACATTTATACAAATTTGCTTCAGGCTATATCCGAGAGCGGTGCAACGGCTTATGCCGCAACTCCCGGAGACAGATATGATTTAAACGGATTTTGCTTTTCTGTTTTGGCACCTAATGATGATTATGAGGAGCTGAATAATTCTTCGGTGGTTATTAAGGCGACTTACGGTAAAAATTCATTTTTGTTTATGGGTGATGCCGAGAAAAAATCCGAAAAAGATATTTTAAATGCCGGATTTGATGTTTCGGCGAATGTGATAAAGCTCGGGCATCACGGCAGTAAGACATCTTCTTCGGAAGTTTTTCTGAAATCTGTTAACCCTACGCTTGCAATTATATCTTGCGGCGTGAATAATCAATATAATCTGCCGTCTGAAAAAACTCTCGATATGCTCGACAAGCTCGGTATTCAGTATAAGCGTACCGATGTGAGCGGTACGATTGTTGTTGGCAGCGACGGTGAACACATTTATGTATCAACGGAGAAATAGCTATGGATGAGTTTTTTGTTGTAGACAGGGTTGAAAACAATATTGCGGTTTTAGAGTGCCCCGACGGTAAGTTCTTAAATGTTGAGGTTAATTCATTGCCTTTTAAAGTCAGAGAGGGCAATGTTTTATTAAAACAATCGGACGGTACATTTACGTTGTCAAATGACGAAGAGAAAAAAAGAAAAGCCCAAGCCTATTCTCTTCAGGAAAAAATTTTCGGTAATAGGTGAAAAAGACTTGCATTTACATTTAAATAATGGTATAATGCTTCCGCAATTCGCACGCATGGTGATTATCGCAAAATTGCATTTTTATGTCTTGCGTTAAAGTGATCTGTGCGGAGGATAAAATAAGGAGGACAAAACAATGTCAGTAGTATCAATGAAACAGCTTCTTGAAGCCGGTGTACATTTCGGTCACCAGACAAGAAGATGGAACCCGAAAATGGCTGAGTACATTTTCACAGAAAGAAATGGAATTTATATCATCGACCTTCAGAAAACGGTCAAAAAGCTTGAAGAAGCTTATATGTTTGTTCGTGATCTTGCAGCCAACGGTGAGGAAATCCTTTTCGTAGGTACCAAAAAACAGGCTCAGGATTCTATTAAAGAAGAAGCCGCTCGTTGCGAAATGCCTTATGTTAACGCTCGTTGGCTCGGCGGTATGCTTACCAACTTCACTACAATTAAGCAGAGAATTAAGAGACTCGGTCAGCTTGAGGCAATGAAAGAGGACGGCACATTCGATATGCTTCCCAAGAAAGAAGTTGCTAAGCTCGAACTTGAAATCGAAAAGCTTGAAAAGTTTATGGGCGGTATAACCGAAATGAAGAAACAGCCGGCTGCTATGTTTATAGTAGACCCGAGAAAAGAGAGAATAGCTGTTGCAGAGGCTAAGAAGCTTCACATTCCGATTATCGCTATTGTTGACACAAACTGCGATCCCGATGAAATCGATTATGTTATCCCCGGTAACGATGACGCTATCCGTGCCGTAAAACTTATTGCCGGTGCTATGGCTGACGCGGTTATCGAGGGCAAGCAGGGTATGCAGGGCGCTGCAGCTGCAGAAGCTGAAGACAACGCCGATGCAGAAACCGAAGCTGCTGCGGAATAATTTTGAAGGAAGCAAAGCCCGTGCTTTAGTGCGGGCTCTGTTTAAGTTTAATTAACTGGAGGAATAAATTATGGCATTTACTGCAAGTGATGTAAAAGCTCTTCGCGAGAAAACCGGCGTTGGCATGATGGATTGCAAAAAAGCACTCGTTGAGTCTGACGGCGATATGGATAAGGCAATAGATTTTCTCAGAGAAAAAGGTCTTGCCGCAGCTACCAAGAAGGCAAGCAGAATTGCTGCCGAGGGCGTAGTTATGGCTTACACCGATGAAGCAAAGCAGACAAGCGTTATTATCGAGGTTAATTCCGAGACCGATTTCGTTGCAAAGAACGATAAGTTCCAGAGCTTTGTTCTCAGCGTTGCTAAGACTGTTATAAATGAAGATCCCAAAGATGTTGACGATCTTCTTACAAAGAAGCTTGACGGAAGCGACAGAACAGTTCAGGAAAATCTTCAGGATATGGTTCTTGCTATCGGTGAGAATATGAAGATTCGCCGTTTTGAAAGAGTTACCGGTATTGCCGCAACTTACATTCATGCGGGCGGTGCAGTAGGCGTTCTTGTATCTTTTGATACCGATGAAAAGACTGCCGCTGCTGCTGAATTTAAGGAGATGGGCAAGGACGTTGCAATGCAGATTGCCGCAATGTCTCCCGCTTATCTTGACAGAGCAAGCGTTCCCACAAGCGTTATTGAACATGAGAGCGAGATAATAAAGGCTCAGCTTGCTGAGGATCCTAAGATGGCAGGCAAGCCCGATCAGGTTCTTGCTAAGATTGCCGAGGGTAAAGTCGGCAAGTATTATAAAGAAAACTGCCTTCTTGAACAGGAGTTCGTTAAGGACGGTAGCATGAATGTTCAGAAGTATGTTGACTCCGTAGCTAAGAAGCTCGGCGCAGACATCAAGGTTACCGCTTTCATCCGCTATGCTAAGGGCGAAGGCCTTGAGAAGAAAGAAGAAAACTTTGCCGATGAAATTGCCAATATGGTTAAGGGCTAATATTTTCTGATATTAAGATAAAGAGCAAGCCAAGAGGCTTGCTCTTTTTTGTTGAAAACCAAAGGGTATTATGATACAATTTAAAAGATAATTTTGGCGTGGATAAACACCTTTGTATGTAAAACAAAACAATCGCATATATAGGACGTTTTAATTGAAAACGGCAAAAAATATGATATACTGATAGATATAATAATCAGCACGAAAAGCTCATAAAATTTAACGGGTGATGTTTTATGAGCAAAAGGGTGTTTCCCATATGTATATTTATTTTATGCTTTTTTTGTGTAGGCTTTTATGTTTTTGAATTTCTACGTGCCACAAGTAATGTGTCGGCTGAAAATTCACCGGGAAAATGTGAATACACAATCGTGATTGACGCCGGGCACGGCGGTGCCGACGGCGGAGCAATTGCGAGTGACGGCATATCGGAAAAGGTAATCAATTTGGAAATCGCATATAAGCTGAATTATATCCTCAGAGCATACGGGCTTAATACCGTTATGACAAGAACAGACGACGAGTCGATACACGACAGTAACGCAAAAACTCTGCGTGAGCAGAAAGTTTCCGATATACATAAGCGTATGTCGATAATGGAATCAGACGAAAACAATATCTTCGTCAGTATCCATCAAAATAAATTTTCCAACAGTTCGCTTTGGGGTACTCAGGTTTTTTATTCGCCTAACACTACCGATAGTGCAGTTTTGGCGAATTGTATACAAAATTCTGTTTGCAGCCTTTTGCAAAATGATAATAAGCGTGTTATTAAGAAATCAGGAAGTAATATTTATTTGCTGTATTACGCAAAAAGAACTGCTGTGCTTGTTGAGTGCGGATTTGTTTCAAATCCTAAAGAAAACAAATTGCTTGAGAACTCAGATTATCAAAGAAAAATGGCATTTTCCATTGCTTTTGGAATAATGGAATATATAAATACAAAGGATGTGTAATAGTGGCATCAAAGTTAAAAACGGTTTTTGTGTGTTCAAAATGCGGGTATGAGTCTGCAAAATGGTTCGGACAGTGCCCCGGATGCCATGAGTGGGACACAATGAACGAGGAAGTGAAAGCTCCGCAAACCGTTACGGCAAAAAGAGCCTATTCGGACAATTTCCACGGAAAAGTATATAAATTAAACGATATTGTTACTGATACCGAGCATAGATACGACACAGGACTGCACGAACTTAACCGCGTCCTCGGTGGTGGTTTGGTTAAAGGCTCACTTGTCCTTTTAAGCGGCGACCCCGGTATCGGCAAATCCACAATGCTTTTGCAGATATGTCAGTATTTAGACAGTAATCTTAAAATCTTATATGTTTCGGGAGAGGAATCAGCACACCAGTTAAAGCTTCGCGCCTCAAGACTTGGGGTAACCGCCGATAATCTTTCACTTCTTTGCGAGACGGACGCACAGTATATCTGTGAACTTATTTCCGCGGAAAAACCTGATATTGTTATGATAGATTCAATACAGACAATGAATATTGCGGAACTCAGCTCTTCTTCGGGAAGCATAACTCAGGTAAGAGAAACCACAAATATGTTTATGCGCACCGCAAAGACTTTGAATATTCCCATAATAATAGTTGGTCATGTGAATAAGGACGGCAATATTGCAGGACCCAAGGTTTTGGAACATATAGTAGACGCGGTTTTATATTTTGAGGGCGATCGAAACTTTTCATACCGTATTTTGCGTGCCGTGAAAAACAGATACGGCTCCACAAACGAAATAGGTGTTTTTGAAATGCTTGACAGCGGACTTAACGAGGTGGAAAATCCGTCGATGATGCTCATTTCCGGGCGACCGAAAAACACTTCCGGCTCGTGCGTCGCTTGCATTATGGAGGGTTCAAGACCGATAATGGCTGAGGTGCAAAGTCTTGTAACGCCTACCGGCTTCGGCACTCCGAGAAGAATGGCAAACGGAGTTGACTATAACAGAATGTCAATGCTGATAGCCGTTCTTGAAAAGCGTGCCGGCTATTTTCTCGGCAATATGGATTGCTATATAAATATTATAGGCGGACTTAAAGTTGATGAACCTGCGTCAGATCTCTCTATTGCGTTAGCGATTGTTTCAAGTCTTAAGGACAAGCCTGTGCCGGAGGATGTTCTCGCATTCGGAGAAATCGGCCTCGGCGGCGAAATAAGAGCGGTAAACTCCTGCGAACAGCGCATTAAAGAGGCGGCAAAATTGGGCTTTGGGAAATGCATAGTTCCAAAATACAATCTAAAGAAAATTGCCGGAAACTTAAAAGTCGATATTGAAGTAATCGGTGTAAGCAACATAAGACAAGCGTTTGAAGCAATAATAAATTAACATGAAGCATTTTTTAAAAAATCCGTTTTTGCCCGACTCTGATTTAAAAGAAATAATAGTAGGTGCCGCCGCAGAGCCCTTTATAAACGATTTTAACGCTTTGGGTATTAAAACTATTGTCGGAGACTCTGAAAAAGCTTTACAAGCTCCCGTGAGAGGGCATATTGATATGTCTGTTATGTCGTTTGGCAGTGGCTTGTATTATTTAAGCAAGACACAGCGCAGGATAGGGGAGTGGATTGATTTCGTCGGAGGTAAAGCTGTTATCGCCGATGAAAATTTAGGTTACGAATACCCTTTGGACGTGCCTTTTAACTGCGTTATCATCGGGACCGATTTTATATGCAACAGTAAAACAGTTTCGCCGCAAATTTTAGGTGTTGCCATATCCAGAAATTTGCGTATAATCGATGTTAAACAGGGTTATACAAAGTGTTCGCTGTGTCCTGTAAGAGAAAACGCCGTAATAACCGATGACTCGGGCATAGAAAAAGTCCTACTCAATAACGGATATGATGTTTTAAAAGTCAGCAAAGGCAGTGTTAGACTGCATGGGTTTGATTACGGATTTATAGGCGGGTGTTCCGCGATGATTTCGCGAGATATTTTGCTTTTTTTCGGCAATTTTGAAATGCACAGCGATAAAGACCGAATAAAAGCATTTTTGCAAAACTACGGAATAACGCCGCAATCGTTAAACGGCGATGTCCTAACAGACATAGGTAGTATAATACCTCTATCGGAACAGCAGTTATAAAAAAGAAAGGACTACGTGATTATAATGAGAAAAAACAGATGGTCAAATCTTTTCGGTGATATTTTGGCAATAGGTACCGTCTCTACCGTCGCACTTTCAGCAAAGCACGTTGCAAAGAAATACGGTCAGAAATATAAGGGTATCAGCATTAACGGATTATATCTTCTTGACTATGCGGCAGGCAGAATTTTCGGCGATGGATCAAAGGCTCAGGACAAGCTGTTTGCGCTTCTCAGCAAAAATAAAAAAGATTCCGATAACGGTCTGCGGCAAAATCGTGAATGATTTTAAATTCACGTAAAATCGACATTTTACAATAATTTAACTTAAATAAGGTTGACAAAACAGCTTTTAACGTGGTACTATCTTAATGTACTTGAATATACAACGTCAAAGGGGACGCAATGAGTATGGCTTATACTCATCGTGTCCCTTTATTTTTATGTTTGCAGGAGAAATTTCTTATGAGAATGAACAAAGACGGACTATTTAAAATTATGCAGATTACCGATATGCAGGAGATACCTAAAGTATCGTCTGACACTATGGCTCTGCTTGATGCGGCAATTGAAGATGAAAAACCGGATCTTGTTGTGTATACCGGTGACCAAATCAAAGGATATGGAGTGTCGTACAAGGGAAAGGGGAAAGAACTTGAGAACGCCGTTGCAAAAACGATCAACACCTTGCTTGAACCTGTTACAAAACGCAATATACCTTTTGCCGTAACCTTCGGTAATCACGATAGGCAGGTTGGTATCTCCAATAAAGACCAGTTCAACGATATATATAAAGCCCTGCCAAATTGCATAGGGACTCAAGCCGAAGGCATAGACGGCGGCGGTACATATAACATACCTATTAAAGCCTCGGACGGTTCCGACAGAGATGCTTTCAATTTGTATCTTTTTGACAGCGGCACCGATGCAAAAGGTGGCGGATATGAAGCCTTTGATAAAAAAATAATTTCTTGGTACAAAGCAAAACGTGATGAGCTTAAAGAGAAAAACGGAAAATATGTGCCTTCGATAGTTTTCCAGCATATACCGCTTCCGGAATACTATTGTATTCTAAGAAGAGTTAAAAAGAATGAAAGAAAAGCTGTTCAAGCATACAGGACGCATAAACACGAGTATTACAGACTCGGAAAAACATGCAGAGTCGGCGGAACTTTTAAAGAGCCGCCGTCAATTCCCGATGTCAACAGCGGCGAATTCGACGCCCTTTCAGAATGCGGTGATATAATGGCAGTCTATGTAGGTCACGACCATAAAAATAATTTTATCGGTACTTATAAAAACGTCGATCTCGGTTTTACCCCGTCATCCGGATTTAATGCTTACGGTAACAGAACTAAGCGTGGTGTCAGATGTTTTATACTTGACGAAAAGGAACCTGACAGCTATAAGACATACTCGAGAACATATGAAGATTTAGTCGGCAAAAAAGTGTCAAGACCTGTTTTTGATTATCTTTCCAGCAAAGCTCCGACTACGGTCGATGCAGCCATACCTATGATTGTTAAAACAATCGGTATTATTGCTGCAATTATAATTCTAATCATTTTACTTGCAAAATTCTTATAATTACCGGAGGATAAAAATGAGCGAAACTAAAAAAGATAACGGATTTACGCGTTGGTCAAAAAAACACGCTGAGCTTTGGAAGTTTATTAAATTCTCGATTGCCGGAGGCAGTTCTTCTGCTGTTGAGTTGATTGTACATATGGTTTTACTGAATACAGCATTTAAAGTTCTTACTTCAGTGCCTGTTGTGAATGATGCACTTAATATGATCGGTATAACCTCAAAAGGCTATCTTTATACTTATCTCATTTCTACAACAATCGGATATGCAATTGCATTTATTCTCAATCGAAAAATTACATTTAAAGCTGATGTGAATCCGACGCTTAGTATGATTTTATATGCAATTATGGTAGTGTTTACAATTTTTGCCAACGGTTGGATAGGGTCTGCAATGACAACCTTTGCACAATCTCACAACCTTACCGGCAACCTTTGGGATCTGGTTATAAAGCTTATCGGAATGACGATTCCGACATTATGGACTTATCCGTGCAACAGATTTATTATTCATCGCAGAAAAAAATCAACAATAGAAGCAGAAATGGCGGCAGAATCATCATCTGCGGTCGAAGAGGCTTAATATGAAAACGGAAAGTATGCTGAGTGCCGGAATAGACATCGGCACTACAACCACTCATCTTGTTATAAGCCGCATCGGCATAGGTGTCACGGAGGGCTTCGGTACAGTTCCGAGCGTGCATATAACATCAAAAAAGGTTTTATTTAAAAGTGATGTTGTTTTTACACCGCTTTTACCCGACGGTAAAATTGACGCCCGTGCCGTTACAGCAATTATTAAAGAACAATATAAAAAAGCCGGCGTAACACCGGATGAGCTGAAATGCGGGGCTGTTATAGTTACAGGCGAGAGTGCCTGCAGAGAAAACGCCTCGGAGGTTATTTCTTCCGTATCTGAATTTGCAGGCGATTTTATTGCAGCCCAGGCAGGCAGCGAGCTCGAATCTTATCTTTCCGGCAAAGGCGCCGGGGCAGACGTTATCAGCGAAAACGAGGGAAAATGTACCGCTAATGTTGACATAGGCGGCGGCACTACCAACATCTCAGTATTTGTAAACGGAAGTTGTGTGGAAACCTGTTGCTTAAATATCGGCGGCAGACTCGTACGAAAAAGTAACGACGATGGTATTTTTATATCATCGTCGTTATTAAATTTGTGCCGCGCAAATGGCATAAAAATAAAAAGCTTTGATGATGCGGATAGCATAAATTCGATTCATAAGCTTTGCTCTATACTTGCCTCAAAAATCAAAGAGGCTTTGGGTTTTTGTAAAGAAAAAACTATTGAAACCGAGTTAATAACCGATAGTTTGCTATCCGGGAAATATATCCCCGAAATCATTACTTTTTCAGGCGGCGTTTCTGAATGTATGCAGGAAAAAACGGATAATTCATTTAAATACGGTGATATCGGCGTTATTCTTGCCGATGAAATTAGAAACGACACCGAAACTTATCCGTGCAAGGTTATAACTGAGCTTGATAATCCTATACGGGCGACAGTTATCGGAGCAGGCCAATTCAGTATGGATATTTCGGGAAGCACCATACAGTATGCCGATGTTGCATTACCGATTAAAAATCTACCGTGTATCGAATCGCTTGAGCGTGTATCCGATAAGGCGTGCGCCATATGCATAAGAGGAGAAAAATCCCCGTCATTCAAAGATGTCGATACTCTTTCTAAAAAGATAGTAACTGCTTGTAAAGAATTGATTAATAACAATACAACATTAGTTGTGATTCTTAAAGAAGATTTTTCAAAAGCCTTGGGTCAATGTCTTCGCAGACGGTTGCCTCCAAAGTATCCCTTTATTTGTCTTGACGGTATCGAGTGTAAGTCAGACGATTATATAGATATCGGTGAACCTATTGCAGGCAATAAGGCCGTACCGGTAGTTGTTAAAACCCTTGTTTTCGGAGGAAAAAAGAAATGAAGTTAGAAACTGTACTTTTGGGCAACAGGTATAAATTCTCTTCAATTAAAGAGGTTTTGGCTAAAGCCAATGAGCAAAAAAGCGGTGATTCGCTCGCAGGGATTGCTGCCGCTAACGCCAAAGAACGAATAGCCGCAAAAGAAGTTTTGAGCGATTTAACAGTCGAAGAAATTACGGCAGAGCCTGCTGTTCCTGCAAATGAAGATGCGGTAACAAGAATAATTCTCGGTGATCTTGACAAAAAAGAATATGACAAAATCAAATCACTTACAATAGGTGAATTACGTGAAGCTATACTCGACAATATGATTAGCGGAGATGAAATTCTAAAAAAAGCCCGTGGTATGACCTCCGAGGTTATAGCCGCTTTGGCTAAACTTATGGGGAATCTCGATCTAATGTACGTTTCACGCAAATTGCATATTGAGGCTACATGTAATACGACGATAGGCAAAAAAGGAACATTTGCAGTACGTTTACAACCTAATCATCCTACCGATAATGTAAAAGGTGTAACAGCTTCGCTGCTTGAGGGTTTATCATACGGCGCAGGTGATGCGGTTTTAGGCCTTAACCCTGCCATTGATAATGTCAAGAGCACAACTGATATTCTCAATCTGTTTAACGATGTAAAGAGCCGTTTAAAAATACCCACTCAAATATGCGTCTTGAGCCATATCACGACACAATTAAAGGCTTTAAAAAGCGGAGCACCCATGGATCTCTGTTTTCAGTCAATCGCCGGAAGCGAAAAAGCTCTCGCTTCTTTCGGAACAGATGTTGACATGCTCGCGGAAGCGAACGAATTGATGGCAAGTAAGGGTACGTCAAACGGTCCTAATTATATGTATTTTGAGACAGGGCAGGGAAGTGAGTTGTCATCTAATTCTCATAACGGCGCAGACCAGCTTGTTATGGAGAGTAGGTGCTATGGCCTTGCTCGTCATTACAATCCTTTTCTTGTCAACACAGTCGTAGGCTTTATAGGACCCGAATATATTTATGATACTAAGGAACTGATACGCGCCGCTCTTGAGGATAATTTTTGCGGACACATGCACGGCTTGCCTATGGGCTGTGATATTTGCTACACTAATCATATGAAGGCTGATCAAAATGACAGCGATTCACTATTGGTTATGTTGGCTTCTGCGAGGTGTCATTATGTTATGGCGATTCCGCAGAGCGATGATGTAATGCTTATGTACCAATCAACCTCTTACCATGATATCGCGGCGATACGGGAAATGCTTGGTCTATCGCCGATAGAAGAGTTCAAACAATGGCTTGAGGGGTACGGCATTTGGGAAAACGGCCATCTTGGCAAAAACGCGGGGAATCCGCGAATATTTCTGTAAACGGACGGTGTAAGGTATGGGCGATTATTTTGACAGTCTAAGAAGTGCAACGCCTGCGCGATTGGAAATAGGCAGGGCAGGCAGCAGATATAAAACAAAAGCATATCTTGACTTCAGGGCGGCACATGCTGCGGCTAACGATGCAGTTATGAGTGAAGTCAGCAAAGAAACCTTAGATGATCTCGGTGTTTTTGAAGTAAGGACAAAATGTCACGACAAATATGAGATGTTAACACGTCCTGATTACGGAAGATTGTTTGACGAAGAAACTAAAGACTTTCTGCTAAAAAACGCGACATACGGTGCTGATGTTCAAATTTATTGCGGTGATGGGTTGTCTGCACCGTCAATAAAAGCAAACGTTCCAAATATGTTACCGATACTGCATCTCGGACTTGAAGAAGAAGGCATAAGTGTTGGAAAGCCGTTCTTTGTACGGTATTGCAGAGTAAATACAGCCCGTGAAATAGGCCCTTTGTTAAACGCAAAGGTTGTTTGCGTGCTTATAGGAGAAAGACCGGGACTTCTTACAGATGAAAGTATGAGCGCGTATATTGCATACAAACCTCATCCGGAAATGAGCGAAAGCGATTATACGGTAATTTCAAATATAAGCAGATTCGGTATGCCGCCGGTAGAAGCTGCTGCTTATGCTGTAGATGTGATTAAAGCCATGTTAGAACAGAAATGCAGCGGATATAAGCTGAAGCTGTAATTATAATTAAAAAGATGAAGTAAATGGGATTAAATCGCAGTGTTTGACTTAATTCCATTTTTCGATTTATAGCAGTTGCTTTTAGTTGCTTCAACCGGAGCAGGTGCTAATGATCTTAGGCTTTTTTGGAATTGACAATTATACAAAACAAATGAATAGTACCTACTATTTTATAAAAATGTAACAAATAAAAACTAAAGCAGCTGTTATCGTGCAGCTGCTTTTTTATTACATACAAGTAAAATTTAAGATGTAAAAGCGAGAATGACGTCAAGGCTTTAAGGGTGGAGATTTGCGAAGCAAATACTACCCGTGCCTTTACGGAATGAAGCGTTACACTTTTCACTTGAGGGGGGAGAAACCTCCCCCCTCTGCCTAACGGCGAGTGAATATGTTTAGGGGAAGGCCTTCACGGCTTGCCCCTTTTCAAAGGGGCATTGAGTGAGAGCGATATCGGCTTTTGCGAAGCAAAAAAGGGGATACGGCTCGGAGAGCCGAGCCGTAAGGCTTCGCGGTGTGGGAAAAATGGGCGGATTCCACGCCCCTTTTTCGCCTTGTGGCATTCTCTTTGTTTTCGTACTCTTTATCGTGCGCGCTGTATGTTGTTTTTTTGGGGGGTTGTGAGCCCCCCTCTCGACCGAGAGGGGGGCTTAAAAGCAGTATGGGGGTACTACGACCCCCCATACTGCTCAGTGCTCAAGGCTTTTTGTTCGTCAAACCTAATATATAATCTGCACTTACTTTAAAATAATTTGTGTATTTTATCAAAATGTCATATGGTGGTTCATTTCTTCCTGTTTCCCAATTTGATATTTGTTTTTGTGTTGCTTTTACTATTTTTCCCATTTCTTCTTGTGTTAGGTCGTTGTCTTCTCTTAATCCTCTTATTCTTTCATTCCATTTCATTTTATCACCTCAAGTTAATTATACTTAGTACAAAAAAGTCTATTGACATATAGACCAAAAAGTGCTAAACTTTTCTTGTAGTCCGAAAAGGTCTATATTATAATTTTTTTGGAGGTTGAACAATGAAAGTTCATGTAGTAGGTTATCAATCTTGTGATTTCAAAGACGATGACGGGCATAGGGTGCAAGGTGTATCACTTAAATGTGTTATGAAGTCTTCAAGTGAAAGTCTTGTTGGCTCTGATGTTGCTAAGATATGGCTTAGCAACGAAATTATCTCAAAGGTGGGCTTTGTTCCAGACGTTGGTTCTTATGTTAATCTTGAGTATGACTTCGACGGCAGACGTGCTAAGCTTGTTTCTTATTCAATCTGTTCTGCCGATGATGAATTTTAAGGAAAGGGGGTTATCTGATGAATAAATTCTTTTCTTCGCTTAAAGAGCGTATAAAGCAAAGCGGTTTTGTTCGTAAGGTTGCCGCTGTGTCAACTGCTCTTAGTGCTGCGGGCGCGGGTGTTGTTACTTCTTTCGCTGCCGAAGGTGACACTTCTGATGTATCTTCTATAACTACGGGTGTTAAATCGGTATTCTCTACGGTAAGCGGAACTTTTTCTTTTACTAACATCATTGCTATGATAGGTATAGCAATTGGCGCTGCTGCTCTTCTTGTTCTCGGTTGGTTTGGTCTTCGCAAGGTTATATCAATGATTAAGGGCGCACTCCGCGGCAAGCTTCGTGTTTAACATTCCGGCATTGGGTGGAGAGTTCTCCACCCTTTTTTTATTTGAGGTGATTAAATGTATAAAAGTGCGTTAGATTGTGATAGCTCGATTGCGGACATATTCCGTCGGCAGAAGTTTTTAAAGGAATTTCGTCGCTCTCACCCTGGCTATTTTGAGCCTATTGGAACAATGATTTTTTGTGGCTCACAGGGTAGTGGTAAAACGTTAAGTGCTGTTAATTATGTTTGCAACGTTCTTCGTGATTTTCCTTCGGCTCTTCTCGTTACTAATGTAAAAATAACTGATTACCCATTTAATACAGGTTATTCAGTGGATAAAGCCGGGGTTTGTCACCTTTTTGACCTTGCTACAAAAGAAGTGTTGCAACTTAATGATGTAGGTAATTACGGACACGGGCGTGTGATAGAGTATGATGGCCTTGATACATTAAAGTATATATGTAATTCATATTTTGGTGTGATTTATCTTATTGATGAATTACATCTTGAATTAAATAGCCTCGAAAGTAAAAACATTGATATTGATGTTATGACCGAAATTTCGCAACAACGTAAGCAGCGCAAACATATAGTAGGTACTTCTCAAGTGTATATGAGATTAGCAAAGCCTCTTCGTGAACAAATTTTTGATGTCGTTCTTTGTAAAAATTATTTCGGTTTTCTTCAATTTAACAAGGTCATAGACGGAGAGACGGCAACAGAGAAGGACGGCAAACTGCAATGTACAGTTAAAAAGCATTGTATATGGATACATAAGCCGTCATATTATCAGCGATATGATACCTTTGCTAAAATGAAGAGGTATAACAAAGAGTGGCAAGGTCATAAGCATGAACCTTCTTCGACGTTCAATTTTACGGTAAAAGGAAGTGACAGTAAATAATGGCTATCTTATTTATTAAAGATGTTTTAGTTGATTTATTTAAAGATGCTGGGATAGTAGCTTTTGCTATGGCTATTATGGCAAAGGGTATTAACATACTGATTGGTGCTTTTTCGAGGGGGCGTATTGATGTTTAGTACTGCTCAACAACAAATTATAGATGAATTAGTTCCGTCATATATGGCGCAAGGCTATAAATCTTACATTGTGTATACGCTCACTAATACAGACGGTTATTATTCAAATAAACCCGATTTGTGCTTTATTTTTTCAAAAACTGATATTGTCGGTACGTCGGCTTACGAATATATGGCGCAAGATAGTGTCAAAATTTTATATCGCACAGGGAATTATAGTTCCGGCAATTATGCTGATAATTCCGATAGGTTATCTTTGTTTAATTTTTCGGGCAAAGTGTCTATACCTGTTTATGAGCACGTTTATACTAATGTTTCTTTTTCTTCGTCTCTTGTAATGCCTGATGTAATTGTAAAGGAGGTACAGCAAAATGGATATCAACAAGCAACATTTTATATTATCGCAGTTTTCCTTTTCGTCTTTTGTTTCCTCTATACGTGGAAAATTCATAAATAGAGTACTTCCGGTATTGCTTTGTTTCCTTTTTCTTTTTTCTGTGCCGTCCTTTGCAGCAGACGATTTACACGCTGATGATTTTAATGTTTTGCTCGGTAGACAAACTAATAATAGCGCAGGGGGTACTACTACCGATTATTTCACTTTTACTACCGAGTCATTAAAAAGTAACGGTATTGAATGTAATTATTATAAGCCCGTTAATTATTCGGGATTTTGGCCTGTAGGTGCTACTAAAATTATATCGGCTTTTCAAAGCCCGTCTCTTGTAGCCGGCCACGAATATCAATTAAGCTTTGCAACGGGTGTTAATTTCAATGCTAAAACTAAAATAGAAGTATATTTGAACAGCACTTTAATTTATTCAGATACGATTAACGGTGCAGGTGCCAAGAAAATCTCAATAAATTTTAAGGCTCCTGATTTCGCGACTTCTGATACTTCAATTCGTATTGAATGTTCAATTGGTGAAGCTTATCACTACGGGGAGAAGGGACAAAATGCAGGTTTTTTGCTTTCTAAAAATATTGGATTTAACGATAACACAGATAATCCCGGTTGGCTTGGTAAGATATTAGAAAAGTTTACGGCTCTTGGTGACCGTATAGGTATCTTTTTTACCAATTTATCAGATAATATATCTGAATTTTTTAATTCATTAGGAGACCGTATAAGCGGTTTTTTCGCTGAACTTGGAGAAAAAATAGGCTCTTTTTTTACAAATTTAACAGAGTCAATAAAAGGCTTTTTCGCAGATTTAAAAGAGAAGTTGTCTACATTTTTTTCTGAACTCGGTGACCGAATTAAGGGCTTTTTCGTTCAATTAGTAGAGGATATAAAAAGCCTTTTTATACCGCCTGATGATTACTTTTCAAGATTACAAACGCAACTTGATACATTTTGTACTGAACATCTCGGTGCGCTTTATCAGGGACCGACTGTTCTTATAAATTTAATTAAAAAAGTACTTTCGATTTCTCCCGATGAGCCGTCTATTACAATGCCTGCGATACAATTTTATTGGAAAGGTAAGTTGATACAGCTTACAGAGCCTATACAATATTCTTTTTCCTGGGTGTCGGATTCTTCACATCCGTTGTATACGTTTTATAAGTTTTATCGGGGTTTTTCGATTGTGTCAATGTTTGTTGCTTTTCTTGCTTATCTTCGGCATAAGTATATAACTATTTTTGGTGGTGATTAAATGATAGTGACTTCTCTTTGTAATCTTATTATTTTGTTGATTACAACACCTTTAAAACCCTTGCACATATCACAAATACCCGAAGACGTGCTTTCATCTGTCAATGAACACATTGATTTGATGATTACATATGCTTCTTCAATGCTCGATTTGGTGTTTCCGTATGATGTTGCTAAAGTGCTTATAACCATTGTAGTTGCTATTGAATTGGGTTTAGGCGTGTATCATTTTGTACTTTGGGTTGTTAAAAAGATACCTATGCTTGGTATATCGTAAGTAGGAGGTATATATATGGACGGACGCGCGCGTGCTTGGACTTTTATAGTTTATCCCGGTGACATCAGAGATGATTGGCGTGAGCAGCTTGATATGTTGCATATAGAATGGGTTGAAAGTCCTTTTCATTGTCTCGATTTAAATCCGACAGGGGAGGAGAAGAAACCGCATATACATATACTTGCTTTGTTTACTAATGTAAAGTCATTTGACCAAATATCTAATATGTGTGCTGATTCTTTTGGTATTTCTGATACAGGCTCTATAAAAGGTTGTACATACCCTCAGAAATGTCATAATGTTAAATCGCTTGTTCGCTATTTCATGCATTGGGACAACCCAGAGAAACATCAATATTCTGTTACTGAGCTTAAATGTCATGGCGGCGCTAATGTTGATGATTATTTGGTACCGTCTGCCTCTGAGCGTTATGAGATAATATCTGATATAGAAGAGTTTATAACTAACAATCTTATTACTGAGTTTCAGGACATAGCCGACATTGCCCGTACAGAGCATTTTGATACTTGGCACCCTGTATTATGTCAACCTGGTTTGTCTGTTATAATTCAGGCGTATATTCGCTCATTTCGTTTTAAACTAAAGGGGATTAATCATGAGTGATGAATTTAAAATAACTGTCTACAAATGGCTTATAAACTCTGAATGGCATATACACAACGAGCTTATATCGATACGTAATGATTTTGACCGCCGAAGCTTCCATAATTTGCAAGATTGTTATAACTTACTTAGGGCAGAGCAACGGTACCAAGATTTCAAAGCGTTTTCGAGTGATTTGGAAAAACTGTTACAATTGCCTATATAATTATACAAAATAAATGCAATATTCTATTGTTTTGTTGTGTTTTTTAATAGTTTATCTTCTTTTTATAACTGCTGTAAAAATTGATGTAGTAAAAGCAATTATTATTAACACTATACCAGCTTTTGACATTTTATCACTCCTTTTTATTTTTTATATGGTCTTTTTTCATATGTTCTCATTAAGATGTAGTCTGTAGACGTTCTGTAATAGTCGGCGAGTTTACATAGTATTGATGTAGGAATGTCTGTTGTTCCTTTTTCATATTTTGAAAGTGTTGTTTGATGTATTGAAAGATAATTTGCTACTTCTGATTGATTTTTATCTTCATCTTCTCGCAAGTCTTTTAATCTGTTTTGCAATTCCATTTTTTTATAATCCTTTCAAATTTTTAAAAATATTTTAATATAAGCGAAAATAGCTTATTGACATTTAAGCTGTTTTCGCTTATAATTAAAAATGTGATAAGCGAAACTCGCTTACACATATTTTAAAGCCCGCTATTAGCGGCAGAAAGGTTGATTGAAATGTTAGCAAAAGTATTAGGAACACGTGACCTTGATTTTAAGGCTACAGACGGAAACGAAATAAAAGGTAAACAAATTTTTGTTTCGTATCGTCAAGACGGAATTAACGGTGAAATGGTTGATAAGGTATTTGTTAAGCACGATTCGCCGCTTGCTTCTGTATCTTATAAGTTCGGTTCTGAATATGATTTCGTTTATGAAATACACGGTTTCAGAAGTAAACCTCAGCTTGTTGATATAAAGAAAGACGGCAAAAGCCTTGTTTCGTCCGTAGGTGGCATTTTTTAAAATTTAAGGTGGTGGGGCAGAATGAAATTTAAAAGGCTTGTTAGTATTTTTCTTTTATCGTGTCTTTTAGTTTCGTTCTGCTCCTTTTCCGTTTTTGCAGACGATTTACACGCTGACGATTTTAATGTTTTGTTAGGTCGCCAAACTAACAACAGTTCCGGCGGCACAACTACCGATTATTTCGCCTTTACTACCGAAACGTTAAAGAGCAACGGTATTGAATGTAATTACTATAAGCCCGTCAATTATTCGGGCTTTTGGCCTGTCGGTGCAACAAAAATTATATCGGCTTTTCAAAGCCCTTCGCTTATTGCCGGGCACGAATATCAATTGAGTTTTGCAACAGGCGTTAATTTTAATGCGAGAACTAAAATTGAGGTTTATTTGAACAGCACATTGATATATTCCGATACAATCAATGGTGCAGGTGCTAAAAAGATTTCAATAAATTTTAAAGCACCGGATTTTGCAACATCTGATACATCAATACGCATTGAATGTTCAATCGGTGAGGCTTATCACTACGGCGAAGCAGGTCAGAATGCAGGCTTTTTGTTATCTAAAGATATTGGATTTAATGATAATACAGACAATCCCGGGTGGCTTGGTAAGATACTTGAAAAGTTTACTGCACTTGGTGACCGTATAGGTAGCTTTTTTACCAATTTATCAGATAATATATCTGAATTTTTTAATTCGTTAGGTGATCGTATAAGCGGCTTTTTCACCGATTTAAAGGATAATTTAACAGAGAAGTTTAACAATCTTAAACAATGGTTTGTCGACCTTGGCGATTCAATCGGTGAATTTTTCGAAATGCTCAAAAATTATCTTTTGTATTTTCAGCACCCTGTTACTTTGGATAAGGACGGCGTACCCGTTGGTGCAGACGGTAAGCCCATTTATACAAATCCTTTTGCCTCTAAGATTGAGCAATTCAAAGATACTGTTAATGGTTGGTTACAGCAAATAAAAGATTTTGTTGCTCAAATCGACAATTCGGGTGAATCTGTTTCTTCCTATATTAAAAATGGTTCTTCTATCGTTAGCGGCGTTTTAACTGCTGTTCCTATATTAACCGCTGTTCTTACTTTCGCACTTGTTCTTCTTGTGGTTCGAAAGGTGGTCGGCAGATGAAAATTATATTTTGGTATGTAAAAGACTTTTTCGCTTTTATTGGGCAATGTATAACTCTTATATTTGATATATTGGTAAATATCGGTGACATTCTCGTAGCTTGTGTTAAGTTCCTTGTAAGTGTTGTTTCGGCACTTCCCACTTTTGCCATAGTGGCCGCAAGTGCGTTGATTATAGTGTGTGTATTATATAAGGTTCTCGGTCGGGAGGCTTCATCTTAATGGAATTTATTGTATCTGCTATTAACAATCTTTTTAAGATACTGATTGATTGTGATATTCTCGGTATGCCGCTTTTGGTTTGGTTTATAATTCCTGTTGTTTTAAGTTTAATAATCTCATTTTTGAAAGGCAAAAAAGAATGAAAGGAAAGAAGATTAAATGTTTAATTTGTTCCGCAATGTTCACTTTACTATTCATCGTTTCGTTATGCTTCCCTACCTTTGCCGCCGAATATGGAAGACAATATCCGGCATACTTAAAGCAGTCTGCCGGTTGTTTCGTTGAATGTCAGACAAATTTAGGTAAAGGCTCTATAATTCTTCCTCGTAACTATCAATATGAATATATAGGCTTTTCGGGTAGTGGCTCTAATGTAATGAATTTACAATCATCAAGTATTTCGGGGCAATTTGTACTTGAAAACGGTACTTCTTATGAAGTTAGAGCGAGTGGATTTTCTACGTTTCAATATTATAGTAACTCCGGTAATTGGGGTAGCTATTATGATTTGACTGTTAGTCAAATATATAACACTAATGTTCAATTAACTGATGAACAAGGAGACAGGGGAAATGTAATATATAATTTCTCGAATTATCAAAAATTTGTTGTTGTACTTCTTTCTCTTTCATTATGTGTATATTTTGTATTTAAACTTGGGAGTGTTATTAGGAATGTATGAATTTATAGTTAATTTTTTCGGTGCTCCGCCGCTTGGTTTAGAGTTCCTGTATTATATATTCGCGTTTGTGTTTACTGTGGTTGGTTTGCTTTTGGTATATCTTATACTAAATGCTTTCTTCAAAATATTCAGACGTGGGGGGTGATTATATGCCTTTGGAATTTACTGCAAGTTCTTTGTTTACAACGCTTAGCGAAACTTTCACAAGTGTTGTAGGCATTCTTACCGGTAATCCTATAACTTTGGTTATTATAGGCTGTGCTGTCGGTATTCCTATTCTCGGTGCTGTACTTGCTCTGTTTGGCCGACGCGGCTAATATTTGAAAGGATAAAAAGTTCTATGAAAAAGGTTGCTTTTATTATTTCTAATATCGAAGAATATGGAAAATTGATTTCGTTTTGCATAAGAAACGATATTTGCGTTTTTCGTACATATTGGGACGAACGAGAAAAAGGGAAGAGGTGCTATTCTATTGATTGGAAAGAGAAGAGGTGTCTTTATTCTTCCCAATTCTATTTCGAAGACAATGATTATGAGATAGTAAGTCCAATTTTTCAACTCGATAATTATGGTAATTATGGGTGGTGTAATAATTGCATAAAGTAGCGCCTCCTGTAGCTTATCCTACTTGGTTTCGCCTTGTAATTGACTTTTTAAAGGATATGTTTAATGCTTTTATTTCAATATGGCCCTGGTGGGTTGTCTATCTTGTAGGATTGTTTGTTTTTAGCGTTGTTATATATATGCTTTTTAAGTGGGTGTTTTGATGTTAAGTGTTACTATCGTTGATGTAAACAGCATTTTGAGTAACTTAAAAACTGCATATACTTGGCTTTTTGGCGTTATGTCTGATTTGTGGTCTACAATATCTAATAATCCTTTGCTTATGACTGCAACTATGATTTTCATAATTCTTACTGCTTGTTCTGTCTTAGGCTTATTGATTGTTTCTATTTCTCCGGCTGTGTATGGTAAGTCTTATTCTAATAGTTATTTATCCAAATATCCGAATCCTAACAATGTATATTCTCGATTCTCTAAGAATGGATTAATTTATACAGCTTATGACGTCTTATTAAAACGTAAGAAGCAGAAAGAAAAAGAGGACGAAGCAGCCCAATTAGCGTACGAAAAAATAGTTGAAGATCAGGAAGCATTACAAAATAAACGCTTGATGTATGATAAGTATAAACCTATGGCTGAAAATTACTTTAAAAATTACCCTTACAGTCATAGTGTTAATATTAACGGTGTAACTTATTTTAATGCGAATAGTAAATCTTTTGACAAGTGGAGACACAGAAAATTTGATAATTTTGAAGTAGATTTTGATGATGAAAAAGAAGAGATTGATAATTGATTATATGTAATTTTGTTTAACATATAAAATTTAAAAGAAAGGAGTAAATATATGCTGTTGCTCGAAGGTGCCGGTTCTGCCGGTGTTGCTATTGCTTCCGTTACTGACTTAATCGGTCAGATTAAGGCCGCATTGGCATTTATATGGTCTATTTTTGGCAACCTTGTTGATACTATTGCAAGCAATCCGCTTCTTCTTTGGAGTGTTGGCTTTGCTATAGTGTGTGGTGCTATAGGTGTTGGCCTTAAGGTTGTCCGTAAATTCGGTCTTAAAGGTAGGCGTAGTTAACCGCTGCGCGGCGGCTTTGCCGCGCGCGCGATAAAGTAAGAAAGGAGGTTTAATATGACAACTACAAATGTTTTTACCGTTCTTACGGAAATAATGGGTGCTATATGGGCGGTGTTCGGCGATTGTGCTCAGACTATAATGTCTAACCCCTTGCTTTATGTTCCGGTGCTTATAGCTCTTGCTGCTTCTGTTATTATGTTCGCTATTGGTATTGTCCGCCGTCTTGGTATTAAGGGCGTATCCTCTGCCGGTGGTAGACGTAGAAGAAGAAGCCGCTAAAAATATAGATAGGTGCGTTTATGGAAATATTTAATTCGATTTCAAGTCTTTTTTTTAAGCTTATATTACAAGTGCTTTCTTTCTCTCCCTTGTTATATATGATTTTAGGTGTTTTTGTAATAACAGCTTTGGTTAACATTTTTTGTTATATGCTTTGGGGGCGTTACTGATGTTTTTTGAATTTATCAATCGTAAATTAAAACGTAATGCTCTTGATTATAGTTGTCTTTCGATAGTAGGTGACCGTGGAAGTGGTAAATCTTCGGTTATGGCTCTTATTGCAGATGAAGCTTTAAAGCAGGGTAGGCAGGTTTATTGTCAGTATCCGTATAAGGATACATATAAAATCCCTATGTGTCGTAAAAATTTAAAGTTTGGACTTTCAATCTATGATGTTGACCGCAATTGGCTTTACAATAACGCATTTGAACCCGGTAGTGTAATCTTGCTTGACGAAGCTTCTACTATATGGCCTGCAAGGGATTATAAGAATTGGTCTGCGGCTGATAGTGCATTTTTTAACTTTATCCGAAAAGAAAAACTTACACTTGTCATTGCTACTCAATATTATGACCAGTTGGACTTAAATGTAAAACGTTCTGCCGATGAAACGTGGTTTGTAACTCGTTCTCTTATTTTTCCGAATATATCTTCTGTAGAAGCTTCAATAACAATGACTATAAAGGTAGCAGATAAAAATACTGAAGTTGTCGGTAAAGCTTTTAAAAGAGGGGCAAGAAAGATTGCATTCGACGTATGCGAGATACCTAAACGCACCTATCATTTTTATAGGAAACCTTATTACGGTAAGTTTATAACAGATTTTGTGCCATTCTTAAAAAATCAAATCCCTGTTCCTTCTTGGAATGATTTGGACGTTTTCCCATAAAAAAAATAAAGCCCCTTACGGGGCTTTATTCAATCTATTTTTTAAATTCTATTATATTTTATGTCTTCTAATTTTGCTTTTATTAATTCTTTCAGAATGTCTTCTCTGCTTATATTATCTGAACATATCCAAATAATCGTTGCGAGTTCCATAGTTGATGTATTTAATGTGTTTAGTTTGAACAATTTTTCGTACTGTTCGTTTGTTCCGCAAGTAAAGTATTTTTTTCGTTGCAAAGTCTATAAAGTGTATTATTGTTGATTGTCATTTTGTTTTACTCCTTTTTCTCTTGACAAATAAATTTTGAACGGCTATAATAGCAAGTGTAGCAAGGTTGCTTGCTATTACAACCTATTTAGATTACTTCATTAGGATTTCGATTTTGAAAGTAATCTTTTTGGCATAGCTGTTCAGTATATACTGGACGGCTTTTTTTATTGCCTTGAACATTTCAACATCACCACCTTTCACGATGTGATGTATCTATGTAAACCCGCCTTGCCGGACTTAAGCGCTTGAACCTTGAAGGCTTGTCCTGAGCAAATACTCTGTAGCCTTTTGTTTCTTTTACCTCCTTTCTGCGCTGTCTTTCTTCAATTATCAAAGAACGCTTGAACCTCGTTAGGATGCCCTTTCGCGAAACTTAAATAACCACAAAAGAATAAATCTGTCAACGGCGCGCTTGCGCGTTCATTTTACCGTTTACAGATTTAGACTTTTGTGGTATTCGGTAACTCACGTCTATATGAAAGTTGGGTGTTGCTTATTCCGGGAAAGGGCAGACTAACGGGGGGCAAGTGTTCGATAATAGATGATAGTGCGGATAGAGCGTGAAACAAAAGGCGGATATATATAGCAAACTGTCGGCTTTGCTGTAACTCCGTAAAGAGAAAAAAACAGGTGCGCAGCACCTGTTTTAGCAGTAGTTGGCAGGGAACGGCGAAGCCGTTCCCTTTTCCTTGTCTATACCTCATAACTCACACAAAAAAGGTCGTGAAAACCGTGCAAAACTCTTGTAATCGCTACATTCTTCAAAAGGCTGTAATTTCCGGCAATCACGTTGAATTATACAAGTACAGTATGCCGATATTGTGCGAGTTCGAAAAGCAAACGAACCCTAAAGTAACAAAAGCGCAGGAAGCAGGGGAGAAGAGAGAAGATAATCTTTCAAGAGCTCGTCAAACCGTCCGCCGTCTTATTTGGTGTAATATAACGCCGCACACGAAGTTTTTGACATTAACTTGCAAAGACACTTGTACCGATGTAAAAGCGTTTCAACGCAAAATGCAGACGTTTTTTCAAGCAATGAACCGAAAAGGGTATAAGTTGCGATATTTGTATGTTTTGGAACGTCAGCAAAAGAGGGGAGTTAAAGAGGGGAACTCCGGAACGTGGCACGCACACGTTGTTGTTTTCAATGATGAAAAAATACCATTAGATGTTTTAAAAAGCTGTTGGAAACACGGACGAACTGAAATTAAAATGCTTAACGGCTTGCGTGTAAAAGACGATGAAAAGATAAACGATGTTGGTGCATATGTTTGTAAGTACATAACGAAAGAAGCGGCGCTTGAATTCGGAATGCAATGCTTTCGTTGTAGTAACGGCTTACACCGTCCATATGAGGTTAACTTAAAGGCTGACGGATTGCCGGGTATGGGGTATTTCGTAGATAAAGAGGACGCATATAATGCGTTGGTTGAGGAACTTTTTAAAAAATCAAAATTCTGTTATCAAGATAGTAAAATAATCCCTCTGAACTTCGATACAGATAGTTTTCAAATTATAGAGTATTCGCAGGCTATATTTAAATAAAATGGCAAATATACGGCTTTATGGTGATATTATGAGTGATGAATTAAAAATAACTATTTACAAGTGGCTCGTCAATACTGAATGGCATATACATAACGAACTAATTTCTATTCGTAATGATTTTGACCGCCGAAGTTTTCACGATTTGAAAGATTGCTACAATTTACTTAGAGCTGAACAAAGGTTAAAAGATTTTAAAACTTTTTCGGGTGATTTAGAAAAAATAATTAACATATACGAGTAATTATACAAAATAAATGTTTTGTATAATTAGGGGGGAGTTGAAACAGAAAAAGTCCTTAAATTACTTTGAAATTACCGTATAATCACTTTCGCTCATTTCCGGTGGTTTTAGGGTTATTATGGGCTTTTTGCCTTTTAAAGTTAATATATGGCTTAAGTCGGCGTTGTTAACTTTATCTGCAATGTTATCTACATTTTACTTAAATTTTTGCTTTATAAAAAATATTATAAATCATTTTAATAATTATTTCCTTAATTAGTTTTCTCTATGTTAATTCATTGCATTGTCTTAATGATTATTTTTTTGATTTGCAGAATTAGCAGAAGCTAAATTATTCTATAAATAGACAATTCTTGCAGTTTATTGTATAATTGATACAGTAATAATTTAATAACGTATTATCCTTACTTTATTTGCCTGGGCATAATTTACGAACTCCGGTTCGGTGTTATGGCAAATTCATATATTCAATCAGCATATGTGAAACGGTTTCACACGGAGGTGATTTTTAATAATGAAATACAGTACTGCTGACGATCTGCCTATTATACTTAAAGAATTTTTAAACCACATTTATGTTGTTAAAAATAAATCATCGCTTACCATTGATGAATATGCGCTGGATTTAAAAATGTTTTTGCGCTTTCTGAAGAGGCAAAAAGCGCTTGTCCCCTCCTCCGAGGAGTTTGACAAGATTGACATAACTGATGTTGATATAGACTTTCTGAAAAATGTGACTTTGATGGATGCATATGCTTTTTTATCATATTGCAAAAATGAGCGCAATAATGATTCGGCGGCAAGAGCACGTAAAGTTACTTCAATCAGAATGTTCTATAAATATCTGACTGTACAGAGAATGTTTTTTAAGGAAAACCCAATGCTTGAGCTCGAAACGCCTAAACTCAAAAAATCACAGCCGAAATATCTGACTCTTGATGAGAGCCTTAAATTGCTCGGCAGCGTTGACGGAAAACATAAAGAGCGGGATTATTGCATACTTGTTTTGTTTTTAAATTGCGGACTGCGTTTGTCAGAGCTCGTTTCAATCAACTATAATGATATAAGAGACAATAACACAATTACGATAACAGGTAAAGGCAACAAACAACGTACAATATATTTAAATGACGCTTGTATGGATGCTATTAAAAACTATATGGCGGTTCGGCCCAAAGACGGTTTAAAAGAAAAGGACAAAGACGCGTTGTTTTTAAGCTCACGGCTTCAACGCATAAGTCCTAAAACCGTACAGCATATTGTTTATGAGTATTTGGACAAAGCAGGTCTCGGCAACAGAGGTTTTTCGGCACATAAGCTTCGCCATACCGCCGCAACTCTTATGTACCAACACGGGCATGTTGATGTATTGGTATTAAAGGATATATTGGGTCATGAAAATCTCGGCACAACGGAGATTTATACTCATATTGTTGATGAACAACTAAGAAAAGCCTCCGAAGCTAATCCGTTGGCTGAGGTTAAAGCAAATAAGGCGAATAAAAATCCTTCTAAAAAGGAAGAGTGAGTTTTTCGGCTAAAAATCTTATATTTATTGTCGAAATTATTGAAATCAGTATTTCGGATACAAGCAAAACCGCATATCTAATCAAATACAGCTTTATAAATTTGTTCGGCATCACGGTATTATCCTTAATTTTCCTGTTTATGTCTCTGCACATAAGTATGCTTTCATGGCACGCCGCCAGCATTATTGATGAAGACAGTACAAACGGAATTAACATAACAATGCCGTAAAATTTCATACCGTCAATATTATATGTTCTGTATAAATATCCGGATATCAAGCCTATTCCGAGTCCACGAAAAACCGGCTCAAGCCACGCTATAGGTTCGCCTATAAGACATAATCCGAATATAAACGGTATTAATAAAAACACACAGTCGCGAAGTAGCGTCGTGGCAAAAATAGTGAATAACGACTGTGACGATTTGGCAAGAAAATAATTCTTAATGAAAGATTGAATTTTTAGTGTATAATCATCTCCCGGATTTCTTAAGCTCATAGTGCCAAAAACAAGTCCTATAATAAAAACCGTCATAAGCAAAAACATTTTTTGGCTCAATATTCCAATCTTTGCGGCTTTTATCTTTTTTGTTCTTAAAGCTTTGATTTCCATTTCAATTCCTCCTGTTTAAACTTGTACATTTTATGACTGAAGCTTGCGGTTAATGCCTATTATTTTTTTACTTTGACTATAACAACAATCACAGCCGACAAGACAAAACAGATTGGAATAAGCAATAAGCTTTTAATATTCAGCGTTAAATCATTTATAATTGCTATTGTCAGAAAATTTAGCAGCAATAAGCAGAGTTCCGATATAAAACAGCAGAGTGCCGCCTTGATTTTAGTTCTATTCATAGTTAATAACGAACAAACTATAACCGAAACGGCAAAAACAGCATAGGATATTAATGGATAACGATTGGCCGAAAATGATTCTGATTTCAGTATAAAGGCTGATGCGCCCAAAAACATTAGGGATTCAAAAATGAACGATATAAATCCCGCTATAATACTTTTGAGCCAAAACGGTAAAACATAATTTTTTTGTTTACGCATAAAAACACCCCCTCATAGATTACTATGAGAGGGTGAATTCTTTTATAACGCTTATTCTCAGTCTTTGTTCTTTTTATCTGCCTTTTCTTTTGCCTTTTCTTCTTTAGCTTTAAGAGCGGCAGCCTTTGCAGCTTCCCTTTCGGCTTTAATCTTCTCATTTGCAGTGACATTTGTTTGAATAGCCCAACGGGTTATTTTCATCTTGTTTTTGTCTGCGCCTGTTTCGATTATAAGAGAATCCTCTTTAACGGTAACAACCTTGCCGACTATACCGCCGATGGTTGTTATTTCGTCGCCAACCTGAGTATTCTCACGAATCTCCTGCTCTTTTTTTTGCTGTTTTTTCTGAGGACGAATCATCAGAAAATACATACCGACAAAAAGCAAGACCATCAAAAAAATCATTTGAAAAGAGCCTTTGCCCGAGGCTGAAGTGCTGGCCTCTAATAACATTAAATAATTGTTCATTTGAGTTCCTCCAATTTATAATTCCAAATTATTATACATATAAATATAAAAATTTGCAACTATTAACATTAAAATTAATAAACTGTTTATTAAATATTTTCGCATATATCCTTATGCTTTCTTAAATTGTCTACCGGTAAGCAGCTTTTTGCCAAACGACGAGTCGGATTTTATACGTTTTATACGATAATCTTGACTGCTTGTATTATAAAATGTATAATGATGACGATAAAAGGGTTTGCGGCTAATTTTGCGATGGGCGGCAACATTTCCATACTGCAATCTATTATTGACTTGTTTTAATCAGAGGTGATTGTATGAAAATATATTTGTCAAAATACTGGATAGCGGACCATATAAGTTTGGTATGTGTGGAGGTGGCTGTTGTCGTTGCAACTGTTGTATTTTGTATTGAATATAGAGATGCTGACATTATTATGATAATCGGTTCATTAGTTTATATTGGTAGTGCTAGCTATGTGCAATCAAAAACAATATGCATTCTTGATTATGTTGAAGTAAGCAATAATCAATTTACTCAGTATTCATTTAGCGGAAAGCGGAAACGTGCCGTTAATTCTGATGAACCTATTTATTATCAAATTGTGCCGCTGTTTGAAGGATTTTTTTTAAGAGCTGACTTCATAGTATTATCTAATCAAGAGTTTCTCCCTTATCGAAACGGCAGCGTTATTGGTACAGTTTACAAAGAGGCAATGGCTAAGGGCAATCAAATTATTATGCCTTACAACCAAAAATCAAGACCGTTATTGCATCTTGGAGATTGGCATAAGGTTTGTTTTTATTGATTTGTGCTATTCAAGCAAGTACCTCTGTTTAACTATAAAATAGTGAGGAAACAGTCAAACTAAAAACATAAGTGTTTGGAAATGTATGCTTCAATCTTCCGGTTGTTCTCGGCGCTGCATTAACAATCTCAACTAGAGCTCTGCTAACTGCCGGAGAAAAACGTTGGAAAAAATCATGGATTGGCTATTAAAAGGATGATTATATATTGTTTCATATAATAAATTCTATGGATATGCCAACATACATGATTATGTTGTTG
>ERZ791805.67-NODE-67-length-73437-cov-38.795209_pt1 | contig 73437 bp, 118 predicted proteins | sample MGYA00510306_ERZ791805 | MGnify/ENA primary metagenome ERZ791805 (study PRJEB30046, sample SAMN00791990) | human gut metagenome | study: EMG produced TPA metagenomics assembly of the A metagenome-wide association study of gut microbiota in type 2... | reverse complement strand
TCTGTTTATTCTTGCAAATTCTTGACAGATTTTCATATCATGCAGATATTGTTTTCTGTGTTCTCCCGTTAAGTAACATAATTCTTTTGGAACACCTAGTTTGCCCGTCTTCCATTTTCGTTTTAATTCATCAATGGCATTTTGGATATCTCTGTGTCTTCCAGAGTACTTGTATTCTTTTACTAATTTTTGTATTTCAGCTTCAAGTTTATCTGTGCCTTGCATATCTTCTATGGCAATTTTCTGATATATTTCAGCTACTTGTTTCCCAAGGTTGCGACTCCCAGTGTGGATTACAAGATAATTTAATCCTTTCGAATCAGTGTCAACTTCAATGAAATGATTTCCGCCCCCAAGTGTACCAAGGCTCCTGCGAATCCATTCAATATTTTTGAGTCGAGAAAAACAATGAAGTTCTTCTAATTCTTCAAAATTTATGATTTCGTCACGTACGTTTCTTCCTGCCGGAACATTGTTTCTTATTACTTCGTCGAGAATTTTAAAATCTATTGTTCCAACGTCAGCAGGGATTTGTGTTGTAAGCATTCCACATCCAATGTCTACGCCAACAATGTTCGGAATTACTTTATCTCCGAAATCAGCAGTAAAACCAATTACACATCCCGCTCCTGCGTGAACATCTGGCATGATTCGTACTTTGCATTCAGAAAATGCAGGCTGTTTTATCAATGCATAAATCTGATTTAATGCTTCTGGTTCGATATTATCTGTAAATATCTTCAAGTTGCTCATAATGGCACTCCTTTCTGGCTCTCTGACTGGTTATTATTCCCACAGAAACTTATCTGTTTCTTTCAAATTATTAACTGTTCTTTTTAATATAAGTATTCCACACTTTTTGCAATAATACGGTTGGAAGCGCTGATTAGAGCCGTACGGCTTAAATTTATTAAAATTATAATTATACGGATTGAATATCTCGCATTCTTCAAAATCGTGGTCGCATTCTGGTAGCTTCATTCACTCACCTCCAATCTGGAATCCCTAACTGTTTATAAGTAAATATGGCTGTATATTTTTTCCCACATTTGTAGCAAGTTTCCGTAATAGTACAAGTCTTTTCTTTATCGTTACATTTCGATTCTGTATCCGAACTTTTAAATCTGCAACCACCTGTCAAAATGCATTTAATTCGTTTTCTGTTCATCTTGTTCTCCTTGCAAAACTTTTCTGATGCAGTCCTCGACAAGTATGAAATCTTTGAACGACATACTCATCTCACAATTATGAAAATGTTTCCCGATTTCATTTACAATTAATTTATAGATTCGAAACTTGGTTTCTTCCGAAAGTTCATCCGGTTCCATAGGTTTAGTCTTTTGAAGTTCTTCCGCATCGTTGGCAACTGTTTTAATAACATCTTCATCATGCGCTTTTATGGAATCAATAGCTTTAACGATGTCTGGTGTGTTTTCTGGATAAATCCCTAAGTACCCACTATCCATATCTCTGAAAAAATCTTCTGAGCTTACATCAGGATTGCAAAACGGAAGTATAGAATACATTTCAGAATATTTCTTACGTTCTTCATCATTAAATGCATCCCAAGCTGAGATACCACTCTTTTTAGCGAATTTATCACATATTTCTGGCGTGGGAGCCATAAATGGAACGTAAAATGTCTTTTCACCAAGGTCACAAATATACCCCCTATTAACTCCATTATCAATGATCTTTCCGCACGCGCAATCATAACAAGTACTCATACATTCACCATAAATTCTTTCTTGCAGTTGCTACCCTTGCATTTATACGGCATCCGATAAATCTTTGTGGTTGGGAAAATCTTTAAGGCTTTCTTTCCGCAAAACGGGCAAATTACCCACTTTGTGCCATTTTCCATTTTAATTTGTGCTGTTCCGTCCCATGGCTCCGGAGGATTCATATATTCAGAGAAGTCTACTCCTTCTGATTCAAGTGCTGTTTTAATGCTCATTTCCCGTTATCCTTTCTTACTAAGGTGAAAATTGTTTCGTAGTTATCTCCGATGTAATCCGAACATTCTGGATTTTTATGAAATAAAACAGTGTTTCCTGCCAGAAGCACATGCTTGTCTGGATAAAATCTGGTCGGGATGTTCATTCGATGGCATTCTCCCTCAAGATTATATACAATATCAAAAAATCCAATATCGGTACCTGAATAATTAATTCTCATAAGCGAATATGTCCCTATCTGGTCGAACTTAAAATGATTTTATTCTTACACTGCGGGCAAATGATGTATTTTCTCTTGTACCCGAATCCAGATGGCATATTTGTGGCAAAATGATTCTCTATATTTTCATCTTTCACATCTTCGGACTCGTCATAGCTCAATACTGCACCGCATTTGTCACAAGTTGCTTCTTTTAATGTACCAGGTTTCAAAATCTTAATCATTTCTCTCTTTTCTCCCTGTGCTTCATCTGGCATTCGATCATCTTCGCTATGTTCTCACGTTCCTGCTTTATTCCATGTCCTTGACGGAACAATTCGCATTCAAGGATGTTTCCGCATTTAGAACATTCGTCTTTAATTTCTTTTCCTGCTATTTGCATTTTAAATTTTTCTCCCATATGCTACGATTTTCCGTATACGGAACAATATCATGATTTAGCGCATGTACGAGCTGTTCCATGTCGATTTCTTTTGCATTAATAGCTAATTTGGTTTCTATTCTTGAAAATTCATTTGACAGGATTTTGATTCTTGGTATTTGCGTTTCAAAAGGCTTACTACTAAGTAAAAACGCTTCTGCCGGATATGATCGGCTGTCCCATATATAATTAAATAAAGTGATTGTTTCGACAATGTAATTGTTTGTTTCTAATGTCATAACATTGCGATTTAATATCGCATTCGTAGAACCAAATAATCTACTTTTTAATGTATGCAAAAACCACTCGGAATCCTCATGGTTTACGGCTATATATAATATTCCGGTTTTTTCTTTCAACATTCATCCTCCTGCTTTTAAATTTAAAAAAAGTCCAGTGTGCCGACTTGAACGGCATAAATCTCCCAACGAGAAACACTGGAACCGAACGAAGTAAGAGAAAAATATTCCAATGATTGCAGTTCATTGGAATCGGAAAGGCAGGAATCGAACCTGCGGCACGTGATTTTGGAGACCACTGCTCTACCACTGAGCTATGCTTCAATAATCCACCTGAGCCATAGACCGCCCGTGAACAGACAGCATAATTCTAAGCGGATTAAAGTGGAACGCCCGGAATCGAACCGGAGACTAGGTTACTCGTCCCTATCAGCTTTCCACTAGCTGCACATTCCACATAACCCGGAAACTCCGGGTTAGCAATATGTTTATCGTGTTATGCTTTCCACTAGGCTGCTTTATGCCGTGCCAGCCCCACGGAGTTGTTTCGGATTTGGATATTAATGTCTTTGTGTATAACAACAAAACCTTTTATATGTCTCTTGAAAACTTCCTGTCCTCAATGCGCGCTTATTGACGACAATTTAACTCAGAGACTGTGTCGAACGGGGAATTATCTTCATCGAACAGGCTGTGCCGTTACACACCTTTCATAAAAATAATCCACATACACTCATTCAACAGTTTTTTCTGTCCATAAAACGGATAGACAGCATATGGAAGAAATGGAAACTACAGGACTCGAACCTGTGACTTTTCGGTTATGAGCCGACCGTTCTGCCAACTGAACTAAGTTTCCTAAGCAGAGGGTTATTGCAGTTCAAGAGTAACTTCCTCTGCTGTTGCGATTCTTGCCCTCACAGTCGCAACAAAGGGTCTAAATGCTGTTCTGCATAAGCAGAATCCATCCGGGGCATTTGAAGCCCCTTTAATCATCCCCGTTGGGATAGATGGAACCAATTCGGAGGGGAACTATATCATGGCTAAACAATATAGTCCGACTGGGCTAGTGGGATTCGAACCCACGAATTCAGCAGTCAAAGTGCTGAGCCTTACCGCTTGGCGATAGCCCATTACTTTCCGGGTTGGCGTTCCCGGAAATGTGATATATTCTGGTGGTTTTAGAAAGCATCATAGCTATTAATATTGTTAAGTCCGCGCCAGTTACTTTGCAATGGGTGGGAAAAAATTATATTATATTCCATTGAGTTTCACCAACGCAGACCTAAGCTACTCTGGATGCCTCGACCTGTCAGATTCAAAGGCTTTCCCGAACCTGAGAACGACAGGCTTCTGCTTTTCTTGTATTTTCACCCGTTCAATCAGTATGGTGAACAGGGGAATTTGTATTGTGAATGCTAACCGCATTGGGTTCTCCTTATAATCTAAAAATCACAACTGCATTAACCGCGAAACATATCTCCATTAATATAAATATTGCCGATGCTATTGGATTGCTTTTCTTTTCGGTTTCGTCCTGTGATATGAGGAATGCCAAGACCAATGTAAAAAAAGCAATATCTAACATGGCTGCTACGAATTTTGCCAAAATCATTCTCTTTGTTCCTCTCCGATCATGAAATTGAGAATCTTGCCGGCGGTTTCTTCTTCTGGCTCGAAGGGTAAACCACATGTACAATACTTCTCAATTGCTGTTTTAAGGCTTGCTTTGAAGCCATTGTAAACTTCTCCGTGTGTCAGAAGTTCATGTCTCATGATTCTTACTGCATCCTCTACTGACTGCGGTGTGTATGAGAATTTTACTTCAGATTCCATTTCAATATCCGGCAGAGCCATTAATTCGAAAACCGATGTCGGAAGTTCATCAACTGCGACATGAAAGTCTGCTGATATTACACGATTGATTTCTGTTCCGTTAATAAAACATTGCGTTCCCCTCCAGCCTGGGCCTACTGGATTTATGATTTTTACTTTTGGTACGCTAAAATCGCTCATTCTTCAAGTCCTCCATTTCTTTCACGCTAATCCCGACTATCCCGGCGCTATCCTTGCTGTCTGTGGCTTTAAAGTGTGCTTTAGGGTGTTGTGGGTACATGAACTCAAACATAAGGTAATTTGCAGCATCCACGAGATATTCTGTGTTTCCGGTGGAATTATATTTCTCAATACACCGTTCCATGGACGGAAGTGCCTGCACGTTCCCGGTTTTATAATTCTTCCTGGCAGGGCCGTATTTATGATAGCTTAATTCAACTCGGTTCTTGCGAAGCTGGTCGAATCGTTCGCTGTATTCTTCTGGCATATAAAAACCTCTTTTTTATTTTTTTGAGAAAAATTGAGTCGGCGTTTTGCCTATCTTCTTCGGAAATATTGTTCCAATGCTTCTCTGGTGATCTGCGATACGCTTTTTCCGGTTCGGTTCTTTTCGACTATGAGTTTTCGTTCTAGCTGTCCTGTGAGCCGGATTCGGATTGATTCGCCCTGAGGGTTATTCTTTTTCATAGGCAGTGTCCATCTTTACTGAAAGAACGGGTTTATCTCCTACTTTCACCAGAAGGGTAATTCCTTTGCCTTCTTTCCATGGCGATGTTATCAGTTGAATATTTGTAGCTCCTGTCTCGTTACAGACGGTTAATAGCTGGGCAGCTATATCCATAAGTCCTGACCTTAGATATCCTTCGTTATTTACGATTTTATCCATGTTCGTACCTGCCTTTCTGATATCGCCTTATTTGTTCCGGCAGAGAAACCATTAAGGCTTATGGCTTTCGTGTTGCAATCACTATCTCTGCCATGGGTGGTCTTTTTGTTTTTTTTGAGAGAAATTGAAGTCTGGGTGTTGGATGAGACTTTTTTAATTTTTCGGGAACTCGGAGTACTCACTCGGCGTGTATCGGGGATTGTATAGACCCCCTCCCGGTATCCATGCCGGACGCTACCAGGGAAGCCCGCCGCCCCATGGGTTCCCGCTTCCCTGGCTTAACGCTGACCATTAAAGGCCTGCGGCAGTGGTCAAGGAAGCGCGCGTAGGGGCGCTATTCAACACGAACATATGTATCTATGTAACAAACTTCAGTTTCTTATATAGATTGACATACACATTGTACAAATACCGCTTGTATAAATTGTGCATGTTATACAGTTTGCACTATTTACCTGAATTTATGCCATTTTGTCCGCAGTTCACGAACGTTTTCCACGTTTTATTGTGTTATAACTCCGGTTTTTCTATCTCTGGAAGCTCCAGCGCCGCCCTGTGCTTGTCTGCGATCTGCTGCGCTGTCTGGTGTGGTATGCCATCCTGCTGTGTCGTCTGCACTGGTGCTGTCTCTGCCATTCCATAAGCTGCTTTTGCAATGAATATCAAGTTGGCGTTTGTACCGGGCTGATTGTTTAGTCTGTTTACTGTGCAATTCTTGCAGATGTCGAACCATTTTTTGACCGTGGTGCCATGCGATGAGCTTGCTCTATAGTCTCCGCGCATCCAATCGCTAAACGTTGAACGGTTAATACCAACTAAAAAACTAAATACCTCCAACGTTGGTAATACGTTGTACTTACTGCATACCCTAACAAATATATTAAATATATTATCTAGCAACTCTATATCATCATTACTTGGCTTAGGTATCCTATCATGTATATAAAAGATCATGTCTACAAAGCTATCAGCAACAACAGCTTTATATTCTTTCTGTGTATCAAATTCTTCTGGAGTTACTTGTAACACAGTGTTTATATATTCGTCCACAAGTCTATATATATCATTCTCATATACTTCTATTCCCTGTTCTGTCACTGTTGTATTACTCTTTTTCACTGTATCACCTCCAAAAATTGAAATAAAAAAAGACGACAAAAACACGTTCGCAGATACAATCTGGGACCTTTCTAAATCCCTTTCTTCTTTCCGTCTGCTACGGTTTTTAGTCGTCTAATAGTCTTAATTATCATTGTTGCCTTTCGGCTTATTCAGTTGTTAATTCTGTTTTATCATACTTTTATATTACTTGTCAACAGTCTATTTAATTTTATTTTACTCTTATTAACTCTATATATCTATACGGTACTGTATAGCATATATATATTAATAAACTCTAGGTCTCTAGAATCTTGGAGGGGATTATATAGACAGTTATTATATATTTATACACATTGTAATACTGTCATTTTTCCGGCTATTAAACACAAAAAGCCAGACCTTCCGGTACCTTATCCGGCGTGATCTGGCTGTTAAATTCTTATTCTTTTCGCGCTCTGGCTGTCGCTCCCCTCCTGAGTTCCGTCGCCTGTCGTTGATTTAATTTTATCCACATTGGTTTCAAAAATCAAGACCCAAAATAAAAAAATTTGCTTGACAACTTCGGCGGTTTTGTGCTAAATATATTTCAACAACTTCGGCGGCGGGGTTGTTCCCCCTCATTCATTACGCCGCCAGAATAAGACAACAAAAGCCCCGGGATTATCTCTCAGGGGCTTTATTGCGTCTTTCCACTATGGAACTATTAAAGTTTGCACTTATTCAGTACTATTTCAAATTTACATTCAATTACCTCAGTAATTGTTGTCTAAATAATACTATAGATCAGATAAAAAAACAAGGATTGTTTAAATTATCACAATCTGTAATTACTTTCATTCCTCTATCTAAATATTTTACTCGAACATCATTAAATATTCGTTTTCCCTTGCTAATCGTGTAATTTTTATGAACTGTGTAAACAGTTCCGGGCGTTTTTGCCGTAGCCGGCGCATAGGCGCACATATCAAGCGTAATTTCCTGTGCTGGCAAAACATCAACAACCTGCACGTCGTCAATTCTTATCAAGTCCTCATGTCGTCCCAGGCTTGGGAATGTCCGCGGGTTCAGAATCTTTCTGCAGATCACATCAACTTCTTTCTGATTTTCTGGCATAATGTGTAATCTCAGGTCCAGATCAGACACCATATTTTCGTAAATTGGTGTATTGACCCAGCCTACAAACGAATCCCCAGATTTTACCCTGACCGGAAAACGCTGCTTAAATTCCTCCGTTTCTGATCCTGCGACAGTTCCGCCGCGCCACCTCATGCAAATTTCCGGCTTGTTCAGGACTCCATTGCCGGATACAGATATCTTCATGTTATGCCAGCTATCCCACCCGCAAAGAAAATAAACCATCCCAGCAACTGTAGAAAAAGGCGGAAGCGGGTATGTTTCGCCCTGCTTGCCATTCCATCCCGGAATTGAAAACCGGACGGTGTCCATATGCCCTTGTATCATTACTGCTTTCATGCGTTCATTTCCTTTTCTGACCGAAACCCGAAAATGATGTCGTTATAAAGTTCGTCCGGTATTTCTTCATCTCTCAGCGGATGTCTCTCTTCAAGCTCTGCGTCGAGGCTTGCGTCGATGTCTGTAAGCGCCTGCTCTCTGTCGAATCCCATTGCTACAACTGCATTTAATAAATCAATTGTTTTCTTCATTTCTCTTTTCCTCTCTTATCTGTTCTTCGTATTTTTTTATGAGCCATTCCGGGACCGGTTCGTCTCCGTCGTCACCCCTGTATTTGATCGGGTCAATATTGTTTGTGAAACACCACTCCCAACTGTTATAATCGTCGCCGTCTTTTGATACGATGTAGAATATATCATATTCGCTGTCCACAAATGCCAACGTATCTGTTGCATTCATTGTGTACAACATGATATACATATTTCTTCTGTATGCGTACGCCATTTCTAACGGTGAATCTTCACCGCTCAAAAAATCCATAAACATTTCAACGTCGTATGAGTCTTTTGACAGTTTATTATAATAGTCATAGACTATTTTATCCCATCCGTCTGGGAAAGTTTTGCATTCTTCTATTTTCTCGTTATCTTCTTTAGCCATTTTGTAAATGGTTTCAAGTTTTGCTCTCTTAATCATTTTCCTTTTCTCCTGTTAATTAATCCCAGTAACCTTAACCCGGGTTTGCAGAATATCCTCCGCAGATTCCAGAATCTCGAAGTCAACGATGTATTCCTTGCCATCCTGATATACGGCGATTGCTCCAGACTCCAACAGTTCTTCCCCATCTCCGTTTCCGTCCCAGAGCTGACCGAAGAAATATTCTTTACCAGTTTCAATTGTGTCCTCTGCTCCGAGGACGTATGACAATGTGTTTAATTTCATTTTATTTTCCTCCTGTCCGCCCCTGTCCGGGGCTGTGCGGTTTTATTCTTGACTTTTCCGCAATTAAGAGATATACTTATTTTGTCACCTGTGATGGATGCTTTACAGGCGGGCTAAATAGCAATCCCCTTTTAGCTACGAATTGAAATAATTTTATTTACAGTTTTTTAATAGAGCTTTTAGTTAAGCTCTATTTTTGTGCATTTTTTCCGGCTCCATAGCATTCATAAAATACATCTGTGAGCTGTGCCAGCTCTTCCGGAGAGAGCTTTTCTTGTAAGTTTTCCGGAATCCATTTATAGCAATTTGTAAATAAATCGCTGCATTTTCCGATTCTGGAAATCTTTTTAATTTCATGAATCTTATACATTTCTCCAAGCTCCTGTGTGGTGATCTCACCACTTTTTACAGCCTTCTTTCCGTCCTCTGTTAAAATCTGCATTGCTACTTCTTTTCTTACTGTTCCGATTCCCTGTATTTTCATTTTTTTGTTCCTCCGTGTTTTTATTTTCTTTACAAGGTTTCCAGTTACCGGGGACGACCACCCCACCCGAATGGGCTTTTGAAATGGTTTTCTTTAACGCATAGCCTGTTTTAAGAAAAATTCTAATTCTTCTTCGTAGTATTCTTTACAATATAATTTTACTTTTGCTTTGTACTTTTCTTTTACTTCAAAAAAATCGTTAAATTGAGAATTTGCTCGTTTTATATTTCCAAGCTCGTAAGATTCTGCTTTGTGATTTACTTTGTTGTATCCTTTTTCTGGATTCGTAGAATCAAACATTTTAATCGCCATGTATTCAAAATGTCTTAAATTATGGTCCTTTAAATACTTTGGCAATAGTTCAACCCTTGTTAGAGGATATGCAATAAATGAATTACCACTATCAAAATCTTTTTGAAAAGTACTTGATGAATGTTTCCCCTTTTTTAGACTATATAAATGCGCTTTCAATCTCTTGCATATGTTTCTGGTTGAACCAATATATACTTTTTGATTGTCCATATTTACAATTATATAGACACCTGGGAAATCAGAATTTTCATTAATCCTAAATTGTTCTGTTTTCACTGTAACCACTTCCTTTCTATGGTTACAGTATATCATTTATTAAACTATGCGTCAAGTATTTTATTAAACTATTCTACTAATTTTTCATTCTTTCCAATTCTTTCTGTATGCACTCCAAAACGAATGCAGACATCTTGACTCCTTTTAGATCGGCTGCTCTTTTTACGTCTTCCTTGGTTCCCTTTGGCGCCATTACTGTTATACGGTCGTACTTGTCTTTTTGATATTGTGCAATATATGAAAGTTCCTTTTCTTTCTCTTTAAATGCCATTTTTTAACCCTCCTGTTATTGTTTGCTTTGATTATATCATTTATTAAACTATGCGTCAATCGGCTATGGGTTTTTATTTCGATATTTTTTATTTCCTATTATATGTGCAGGAAAAAACACTATTTTAAAAATAATACATTTTATTAAACTATGCTATTGACATCATTATTAAACTATGCTAATATATAACCATCAACAGAGAACAAGCAACCCGGACGCAGAGCCGGGAGAAAGAGAGGAAAGTATGAACAGAGCAAGAAGAAAGAGGTTATCAGAGGCACTTGATCTGATCTCGCAAGCCAAAGACATCCTGGACGAAGTAAAAGATGAAGAACAGGAAGCGTTTGACAATCTTCCAGAAAATTTCCAGTACGGTGAACGCGGTGAACAGATGGAAGAATATATTTCAGACATTGAAGAAGCATTTGACAACTTAGAAGAAGCTGAGGGGCTTATTTCAGAAATTTAAGAAAAGAGGTAATAGATATGACAAAGAAACAGTATAAACGATGCGCAATGAAGGCACTCAGGACATTTAAAACGAAATATGTGCCTGATAAAAAAATGATAACTGATAGAATCGGCACTCCGAAGTGGGGTTCCGTTATTCCCACAGGTCCACACAAGGGCGAAGTATTAAGGAGCTATCAACAGGCATGGGATACCATAAATGCAGCAATAAACGGATAGCCGAAACGGTCAGAAATGGCCGTCCACCGGAGCCGCCCTCCCGGTGCTGATGATGGCAGGGTAGAAAGGAAACGAAATGAAGTTTGGAAATACATATACAGATTTCTACGGAAACGAAACTGAATTAACTGCAGACGAATTGCATTGGTTTTTCTCCGTAGTTTCTAAGTTTCACAAACTCCCAGAAACTGATGGGTTGGAAATCACAAACCGAGATCACGAAAAAATGTCCCGAAGAAATAGAGACGCCTTAGGACTCTTTTATACCAGTGACTCTGAAAGCCCGAAAGCCGATTGTTTTATAACAATTGACAATTATTTCATTCATGAAAAATATGAGTCTATTTTTAACGGTGGGTTCGACATCGAGCCCGAAACATTAGAGAGTGTAATTTCTCACGAAATAGCTCATAGATACAAATTCAGACACTGTAAAACACATTCGAGAATCACGAAAGAAATTCTTGAAAAATATAATTCATTATAGGAAAGAGAGTGAAACAACCATGAAGAAATTAATTATTGCGACAATGATCGCCGCACTCACCCACGCACCGCAGAACACCAACGTCTACACGATGCCGGGCGTATATCACAGCAAAACCCAGACAGTAACCGACATCGTGGCGAAGAATGGGGATTTGACGCAAGACAAAAAAAATAATGCACCGGTGGTCATTACGTTCGACAGTCGCGGTACTTATGACATGAAAGACGATGTTGTTTTGAGTCTCAGGAGGGTTAAAAAATGAGATATAACATCTATCTTGGCCAGATTGAAAAGGCCCGCACAAAAAGAAAACTTGTGAAGCTCCTGGACCTGATCGGGAGCGACTTCTCCGGGATTAACTCCCGACAGTATGAAGAATTAAAGTTTCTGATTCTGTACAAAATGGCGGCATAAAAAAAGAATCCGGACGAAAAGCCCGGATTCCCCCACAGTATAAATTGTAAATCATTAAAATATCAGCAAAAACAGAATATCACAGAAAAGGAGAAAAAACAATGTGCAAAATAATCCCTTTCCCGGTTCAGGAGTCGACCGGATTCATAAACTTAAAACAGTTCTTCGAGGTTTCTGGAACTGTAAAAACCACAGAGTTTTACCTTGGAACTGCTGAAGAATTGGCAAGGCAAAACAAAATAACACAGTCCGAACTGCTGACACTTCGCAGAATCGGGCGTCAAAAATTAAAGGCATTAGAGAGTCAGACAGCCGCCCCGGTTGCCGCTCCCGGGTTGTATATGTACACGCCGGAAATGGGGCAAGAAAGCCAGAATGTCAGATTGACGCAAGTCTGAGCTATTACGGTGACCACTGGTTTTTAACAACTGAGTTGAATTTAAAAGGGCGCGGGATTCGCCTTGATAAAACGGAAAACAGTATAAATTATTATATTGTCACAGAACGTGCTTTTGAGAAACTAAAAGCAGAATACAGTATATCTAATATTAATTATTTAGATTAATCCCTCCGGCGGCGGTCAAGCCGTAGCCCCAACGCAACCGCCGGACTTCAAAAAAAATAAAAAGAGAGGTAAATAATATGGCATACGCAACAGTAAAAATCGATGGAAACAAAATCATTTCTACATCTTTATGGAATACACATATTTTTGAAATTGTGGAGAAAATCCCGGGTAACTACATTGTTTGGAATATTGGTGAAAACATGGGGACTGATCTTTATATTCCTATTTGCCAGATGCTCCACCCGGGAGATAAAGAAGATTTTTCCATTAATCCCGATACATTGAAAGCTGTTCCGGTTACTTCTAAAGAATACAAGGCACTTCAAAAAGCCGCATCTTACGGTGTAAGCAGTTTGAAAACTGCTGAAAAAGCGCTAAGAAGTAAAAGACATGGTTATATGTCAGACAAGAAAAGGGGGCTTGCAGCTCTTACAATTGATATTTTCAAAAGACTTACGGAAAATTAGGCTGGAAAGCGTACCGGGGAGCATTTCCCCGGCGGCCTTTTAAAATAAAATCAGGAGGATTAAAAACATGAAAAAATTAACATTAGTAGAATACGGATGTACAGGAACAGGCTATAGAAACGGCTCAGACGTTCCAAATTGCAGAGTTCGCGCAGAATTTGACACGCTGGACGGCCTGCACGTTATTGCGGATTTTGGAAGCTACCAGAGGCGCGACGCAAATAAAAAAAAGATGTCCAGTGGTACAGTCTAACGCGTTGCATGTCGACGGAACATATTACGACGCTGAGGGTTGCGGACGTTCTTACGAATATAGGCTTGCGCAAAGGGACTTTGATTTTACCCGCTTCGATTTCACAAAGTCCGGAATCTTGGCCTTTGTAAATGAGGTAACCGGAGAAAACTATACGGAAACCGAGTTTATAAAAAGGGTTTAGCTTTCAGGCGTAACGGTTCCCGCCGGGTTCGATTCCCGGCAACGCCTTTAATAACCCGGCTCCCATGGGTAAAGGGAAGAAGAGAAATATATGTGGAATGTATACGAAGTAAAAAGTGATAAGAAATGGTTTTTTAAGTGTCTTGGCAACGATAAATTTACCGCTGAAGTACTTTTTGATCATTTGCAAGCTGACTGGTCAAACGGTCATCATTTAACAACATTGATTTTGATTTTTGAGGAGGAATGAAAAGATGATCATAATCAGAAAAGCCACGCAAAAACAAGCTATCACCGCTATAAAAAGCGGTGATTTTTCTGAAGTAAACAGAATAAAAGAAATTGCAGAAAAGGAAGCCAGGCAAGTATTTGAAACTGTTTCTTCCGGTTCCGTTCCACTGATCTGGTACGACTTACCGCCGGTGCGCTGTCAGTCTGGGGCGGTGTCTGTTATGCGATACGCGCTGCATAAATCTACTAAAAAACCCGGATATTTACAACTTTCCTGCATGGAGGTAAAAGACGGTCGCACAATTCCAACATCTGACCGCCAGTACAATATTACTGACGGCGGTTTTTCTGAGTTCTTCCAGGACTTACCGCAGATCACGAATATAAATTATTTAGAGAAGTAAAAAACGCTGCTCTTTTTCTAGTGTCCTGCATCCGCTCCGGGCGGCGGTGGTTCGTGACCTGTGCGGGACTTCTCCGAGGCTTGTGACCTGGTTTGATGCACATTGACAATTATATATAGCTGTATTGGCTTCTGTTCGACGTTTTAACGGCTTTTATCGTGATTCTGGTATATTTTATCATAAGTATATAAAAGCGTCTTAAATCTTCGAATATCAAATTGCTAACAGGGATTGACGGCAGAGTGCAACGGGGTTATTATTATTTTGTATAGTTACGCGGACGTTTCACGCAATCGGGTGTTTATTCTTCCAGACTGCGCGGAGCTATGCGGGCTTTGTTTGTGATCGCTCCGGCGGTCTTATTTCTGTACGCTTTTAGGTGTTTTGCTTGGGCGGTTGTGCCTCAAATACTTCTATAACGCCGTATTTGGCTTTTTAAGCGAGTTTTATGTAATTCCTGTATATTTTACCAATGATGCGTAAAAGCGCTTTTAAACGCATTTTACAACGTTACGCTAGAATTAGTTTTGGTTCTGGTGGTGTCTGTCGCTGATTCTGCGCTTCCGCAGCTACTCCCGGTCTGCTTCCGGGTTATCCCCGGCGGGCTGTGTTGTTAGCTCTGGTTTACCAGATCATGCAGGGCGGTGGGACTTTCACGGGTTCCCGTAGTGGTCTGTTACTGATCGGCTGGCGGTTGCCGAGGCGGTCCCGGGATGAGGCAAGAGTACCAAGGAAATGTATGACAAGTCAGAAACAGTATCAAAACCGGGACAGTTTGAACTGGGAAAATCTGAAAAAAATCGCAGAAATCTGAAACTAATTCAGACCTGCGACTTTTTATTTTTTGTACATTCTGTATATAATTTTCTATAACGTAGACTGGCGTGATGTAAATTTTCACTTCATCACATTCAATTCATCTTTTCCAGTCATGTTTCTTCGTCCCACAATACTGAAAAGTCTGCTTCGGCGTTTCTTCTGCCGACCGGTTTCTTTGTTTCTTCGTTTTGCTGATCCGCTACTGACTGTTCCCATGGTCCTTCCTTTCTGAACATCTCCTTCATGTTCTGACTACGTGAATTGAGGTTTATAATTGGCACATCCACATTAAGTTCGTCCGGTACGATGCCAACGATCACAACTTTTGTTGGCTCTATTGCGTCTAACATTTCCTTGAAATTCTCACAAAATTCCATTCTGGCAGACTTAGACCGCACTCTCCCATTAGTGCAACATGATACAGTGCTTCTGTGCGGCGTACCATCGAAAATCCAAGGCATTTCTTTTGGACTGATAACATTTACCGACAGTATGATATTAACGCCTAAAATCGCAAAGTAGAAGCCTAGAGCATGATTCCTGTATAGGTTGTATATATTTAGTGCCGTAGGCATCCCGGAAGCAATTGTGAAATCTGGGCTGCAAACTGAATGGAAACATTTCAGATGCTCTACATACTGGTCTGGCTGATTCCATACCTGCAGGAAACTTTTGTCGTCAATATAGAAATTTACGGTCAAGTCCTTATGCCCTTTCAGCGATCTGGATTTTGAAGACACAAAGTCAATCGACTTGCCCGGCGAGAAATCTACTTTTGGCAGCATTGGTATTTGAAACTGCCCGTCAAGTTCTGCTCCGGTTATCAGGTATTCTTTCATCACATCGTATGCGGTATGTATCACAACGCCACCTCCATACAACCATATTAACATAATTTTGGCAACAAAAAAAGACCGCATTTCTGCCGTCTACGATGGTTTTACCTGTGTCTCACACACAAGTTTTCCTCCTATGGTTTTAATTCGAATATTTGTTCTTGTTCCTTACCTGTTCCCTAGCCTGTTCCCTCGAACTTTTAAACACCTCTAAAAAGCACAAAAAACCTTGATTTTACAAGGTTTTCGTTAGCAGCCAGTACGGGAATCGAACGTATCTTTAAACTGCTATCTTTCCTATAAAATCAACATTTATAACTTTTCCAGGGTGTTCCTTTTTGTTCCCTAGCTGTTCCCTATTTAAAAATAGCCAAAAGTTATCTCGATACTACCATAAATTCATCTATGCTATCCATGATTTTTTGTTTTTTCTTGAGGTCCTTTCGGTCTCTGTGGTAGTAGTTCTCGGAACACGAAATATTTGTGTGGCCCATCTGTGATGTGACCATCTGATTATCTATGCTGTGATCGAGTAATATTGTGCAATATGTTTTCCGTATTTTATGCGGTGATTTTTGAATACAGCCAGTTTTCTTACACACTGTTCTTAACCGGTTCCTGAACGAATAAGTATTTAATCGCTTTCCATCTTTGGAAAATATATATTCACAGAATGTCGACATATTTCTAAGCTTCTGTAATATCCATGTACACCCCTGAGGAACCACTACATTTCTTACGCCTGCTTCTGTTTTCGGAAAGTCTTTTACTTCAAAAATGCCTTTATGGTTTTCAAAATGCCTTACTTCCGTTCTTCTGACTTTAATCGTACTGATATGTGGCAGCCAGTCATTCCATTTCAAAGCGCATAGCTCCCCAACTCTCAGACCAGTTACAAACATAAGCATGATGCCAAGATTTACTATATCCTGATTGTCTTTCAAGTAGTCAATCATCCTGTCCATTTCAGCGTCGTTGAATACTTCTTCCGAATCTTCTTTGATATTTCTTTTGAAAGATTTATCGGTGACATCCAAATCATAGAATAATTCCTGCACGTTCCAATCAATCAGCTTGTTGCGCTTCGCCCATTTCAGGGTACCTCTGGTAATTGTCTTAAGATTGCAGAAAGCTTTTGCGGTTAGATTGTGTTCGCTAATCTGCTCTTCCAGGAAGTTGCTGATATCCTCTGACTCAATGTTTTTAATTCTGCGTTCGCCCATGTCCCCAAAAAAACGATTAAAGTCCTGCTGATATCTCTGATAAGTTTGTATTGAAATCTTATTCAGATCAACCTTGCGCTGCGCCCATTCCTCGAACACACTCTTAATCTTTGGATTTTCTGCTTTCTCACGGTGTGTCTTTACAATCAAGTCCTCTAAATCCTGCTTAGACCGACGTTTGAACATCTTCCGCTGTCCGGTTTCGTCATAAGTCATACGGATTTTCCAATATCCGTCAGATGCCTTCCATATGCTGTCCCTGTATTCTTTTAAAATTTCTTCCCTTTTATTCATTTCAACTTGCTCTTGTATGTGAGACAAATTGATGATACCATTCTCAATTGCATATTTCAAGTCGTCATTATTCATAAAAAATAAGGAGGAACCGGGATATCCTTTCGCTGGCCAGCGGCTCCTCGTTCCTCCTTTCTTTCACACATAATCAAAAATATTCATCTGTCCTTCCGGCATATCATCTTCAAGATTGAAGAATTTGCAGGCAATAAAATTTCCATGCCAGTCCCGATCACCACCGTACATCAGACATTTTCCCCTCTTTCCGTCCCTATAAAATCTGCACTCAGAACAATTGTGCTGATACGCAGTTCCGCCGGAACGTTTATACATTTCGCTTATTGTCCTCATTTCTTTTCCTTTCAAAGGTTTAGATTCTCAAAGCTGCTCTTCTTTTTGTTCCTGTTCTTCTTTTAAAAATCCCTTTCATTACGCATTCCGTCGGTAGGCATCCTCTCATGTGATCATTGATAAGGATGTAATCGCAAGTTCCATATGATAACCCTCCAGAATTATTCTTTGAAAAATAATCACAATGCTTACATTGCTTTTCTTTTAAATTCTGAATTTCTCTGAAAGACATTTCGCCACATGGTTTAACAGCTATTTTCACTCTCTTTACCTCGCATTCCTTGTACCATCTTCATTTTCAAATGTTGTGCTATATGTTCTCTGACAGATTCCTCTGGAAATGGGATTTCGAGCGACCGCTCAAGAATCCTATTGGTGATTCTCTCGTCATATTTCAGTTCTGATATCTGGCAGTTGCTTGTGAATATAGTGATTTTCCTGTCGATATACCGCCCGTTGATAATGCTATAGAATCTTTCATTAATCCATTCTTTTCCAGAATCAGCGCCGAAGTCATCAATGATAAGGACTTCTGTTCTGGACAAATCCTCTATTAACTTTCCCTCTGCATTCTCTTTGGCTCCCCATGCGTTCTTGATTTCATCAAGGATTCTGAGAGACGTGGTGAATTTGACAGGCTTCTGGTATTTTTTCATGATCTCATTTGCCAAGCTGCATACTGTTTTAGTTTTGCCAGAACCTTTTGCACTCGAGAAAAGATATAATCCTATTCCTTCCTTCTGCATATCAGGAAGGTTTTTGAACCAGTAATTTACTGCCTGAGCCGCCTGAGAAAATACCTTTCGGCTCTCGACGTTCAAATATACATTTGACTTCAAATCGTTGAAATTTGAGTCTTTAAACACGTTTGGAATCTCTGCAAATTTCAATTGATTTTCAAGGATTGTTCTCTTTCTGATTCCGCAAGGACATTCCTCGCAATAAGGAATACCGCTTGCATCTCTTACCCATCTCCACCCGCTGTCCCCGCATTCAGGGCATTCAAGCGAACGGGGTGTCTGATTCTTCTCCGTTCCATTCTCCAAGTGGGATGATTGGTTCGACATTTCTTTGAGCTGTGCCAGTTCCATTTCGCATATCCTCCCTATTGTGGTATTTATTTTCGAGTATTTTTAAGAAGTTGTTTGGTTTCACGAACCATTCAAAATTTATCATAAAATCAGTTTTCTTTCCCATGAGGAAGTCACTGTTTTGTACATTGTTTAATGCTTCCATTACCTTGTCCATGCCGTATTCTCGGATTCTTGCTTTCAGCATTTGCGTTCGTCTTGCTGTCATTCTTGCGATTGGCTGAATACCGAACTGCTGAAGTTTATTCCATTCATCGACTACTTTCTGCACATCACCGGGTTTGACTAAATCTTTTTCGCAAGAAATCTGTTCTGGAATTTCCGGCATAGATTCTTCTTCCGACAATTCTTTCTGACGTTTTCTATGCTCTGCAACTCGTTTTCTTGTTTGCTCTCTGATTTTTTCAAGTCCGTCAATGTTCTGGTGTTCTTCCCATCCGGGAATTGAAAGCATTGTTCCGTCTCTGGTTATCATGCCGAACTTTTCAAGAATTGTAAGTGCAAGCTCGATCACGCTCTCATCAAAATCCAGCTCGTCAGCCAGCATCTTGTTTGTATATGGAATATTCTCTGTCAGAAAGATAATCCCGTTTGAATTACAACGCCCTGCCATTGTCAGGAGCATCATCCAGATCAGCACAATATTGTTTCCTTCTGGAAGTTTTCTGATATGCCGGATTTTTTTGTTGTCAAACATATCTATTTCTAATCGAATCCAACTCACCTTTGTCATTTAGCCACCTTCCCGTCTGGTAAGGACATTTCCGCCCTTACCGCATTGATTTTCGGATGAATTTCTCCATTAAAGAGTCCATCCAGTTTTTTGTATGATTTTCACAGGTATCATCTTCCTCTATCAGGATGCCTTTGCGGTCACACAGCCCGTTGTCGTTTTCAACACAAGTTTTGCATGTTTTATCTATCATAATTCCTGCCATTTTTTCAGAATAAATAAACTAAAAGTGTCACATAATGTATAATTTGGTCTGCCATGTAACTTATCTTGTTGTATCGTGCCTTTAAAGGGTCAATTACTATATGCATAGTCATTACAAAAGCAAGTTTCCATGAGCACCCGAACACTATGTAAAAAGGAATTGAATAAAGAAGGCAATGAACCAGTAAGTGATACCAGTTTTCTCCTTTAGTTTTTGCGATAAAATCGTTTTGAAGAACATAATCTCCGATCAAGTGGCATATTATCAGTTTATATATTATTTCTATCATTTTTACTCACCCCAATCTAATTTCTGTCCACACTTATTGCAATAAAAATCTGATTTATAAAGTCCCTCACTGTTGCAAACCGCGCAGTTACCTTTTGTTGTACAATATCTGCCAGAAAAATCGGAAATAGTTTTCATGTCATTTGGTTTCATTGGGGTCTGCTTTTTTAACGCTTTAACTGCTAATTCTAATGCTTTACGATACTCAACAATTCCTGGAACATTTGTCCAGACCTTTTTAGCTAAGTCAATGCGTTCCCGTAAGTTTTCAATTGCTTCTTCTGGTTTCATTTTAATCCTCCCATTTATTCACATACTTTAAAATAATCTACAACTTCACCGTTTTCTTTTTTAGTTTGCATATCTTTTACCGCTTCTTCGACAGTATGAAATTTGCAAGTACATATATGTCCTTTTGTCAAATTTATAAAAGAATAAGTACCATCTAATTTGTTTCTCATAATTGAGACTAATACACTATCCTTTTCTCTAATTACTAGATACACATTATTCATTTTCTAACTCCTCCAACTTCTTCTCTATCGGATTAAAAATATTTTTATCCTCGTTTTGTTTTATACTTTGCGTATTTTGATTCTCCAATACAGCCTTTGTATAATTTTCGCAAAGCAGAGCCAAGACCATTCTCCATGTCTTCGTCCACTTGTTCTGCTGTATCAGAAGCATTGCCTAAAATATCAGTTGCTTCAAACACATAGTCTCTTACCATGCTTAATTCTCTATCCGTAAAATAAATGTTTCTTCCCATTTTGCGCCTCCTTAAAATTAAATTTCATTTTTGAGTTCCTCCAACTTCTTCTCGGCTTCTTCATGGGTGAAGAATAACGTTTTACCAATTTCATTCATGCTCACATCTGTCACATTTGTGCACCAATCCGTAGGGTCTAAATCGTGTTCTGGATCTGGATTTCTATATGGGAAAATATGTTCATCCGCAGCAAGCGAAATGAATCCTTCGCCACTTACCGGGCAGATTCCCAATCCACAGTGAACGCATTCCACAATTTCTCCCTCAGAGATAAGATAAACCGTGTCTCCAGATGCTGAATATGCTTCTTTGCACGGCAATCTCACAAGCAAGCCCTGTTCTTCTAAGTCTTCATAAGTGGCAAGCTTTTTAATCATATTCTCTACTGTTTTGCAATTTCCTGCGCCCTGTGAGCAGCTATCGCAATATTCACCACACTCAAGCTCTCGTTTTTCGTTATATGTGATACTACCATCTTCCCATTTTGTTAATCTCTCCATCTACTTCACCTCTTTCATCTTCTCCACCGCCAGCTTCAACGCATCTACAAATTCATCATTTAACGCTGTGCGATCTGGATTCTCGATAAATTTTTCAATATCTTCAATTGCTTTCTCTTCGGGTGTACAAAATGTGGATTTTCCTGATTTCACAATTTCAAGAAGTTCATTAATGTTATTTCCCCAATTACATATATCGCACAAGCTCTTGTTGCACTTGGTGTTCCTTGACCACAATGTGCATTTTGAACAGCTACGTTCTCTGCAATTGCGCATATCTGCAATCCGCTCAATAAACTCTCTTGCCGTCATTTCTTTTGTCCCGAGGAGTTCTGAAGCTTCGTAGAAAGCATCACACTCTACTCCGATACGTACGCTGTGCACCACATCTTTGTTATTACAAAATTTTAAAATATCTGGAAAATGTTGTCCTGGCAATGGTTTACAATTGCCTTTCGAATACCAATGGAATCCCTGTTTCTCAGCTTCTTTGAGAAGCATTTCATTTTCTTCTTCTGTCTTAACCAAGACACATGTATTTCTTAAATCAATCATCTGCTTCACCTCACAAAAATATATTCTTTTCTTCGCGCTTTTTCGCGCATTCTTCGCAAATAAAAATTGCTTTCGGATGTCTAAAACAGCTATCAGTAAGTATCAGATAATCCGGTTTATACACTGTGGTTTTCCATTTGCCACAAACATTACACTTTTTCACAGTTTCGTTTATATTTATTGCCATGCATCATTCTCCCCCCCTATAATCTCATCAATACACTGGTTTCGACCATCGACCATCCCGCACTGATAATCCGTCATATCATTCTCGGTAGCGCTCTTCTCCGGCAATGGCTTCAATGGACACCAATTAGGGATTACATCATTGTTTGGAACTCTCCTACCATCCATTGCTCTGCACCAAAATCCGCTTATAAATTTACATTTTCCGCAGTCCTCTGGTGTGTCTATCACTAATACTGATTTACTCACTCGCTTCACTTCCTCTCAACATCAAACTCAAAGTGTTATACCCCGGGCAAGTTCTAACTCCGTTTCTGGTATCTCTTAACAATACACAATATGGATATAATGCCATGACCTCATAGATGTGCTCTGTGGCGTCTTCGCCACGCTGGTCGATGTATTTGAAGCACTTTCCCGGTCTAAGGAAGTACCTTGCGCATACATACGCTTTTGTTCCAAATCTTACGCTTGCACTACTCATTCAACTCCACCGCCTTTCACGATTTCAATTGCTTTATCAATTGTATTTGCAATATTTTTGTAAGCACAATCTTTGTCTGCATCGCCTGTATTTGCAATTGTTAGGAAGTATCTCATTTTTAATTCTTCTAATTGTTCAACAACCTCATCTACATCAAAAACTGTCGGCTGTTCGTCAATAACTGCACCTATTGCAAAATCCATATCCGAATTTCCAAGAGAGTCAATTATTTTGTCTGCATCAATTAAACGCATTTATTCATCCTCCCACATTCCCAACAACCACATCCTCTCATACAGTACAGTGACGGTCTTGCGTCTGTATCCGTAGAAGTCTTTCGGGTTCATCGGGATATATCTTTCTTTGCTGATTTTCCTGTAACTTTTCCGGTGTAGGATATTCTCGATAACTATATCCGCTATCACCGTGTTTTTCGGGCAAGCTGACAAGGCAGCACTGGAAAGCAGGTATCCGTACTTTGCTAGGAAGTCTTTCAGCATCGTATTCAGTTTTTCTATATCTTCTGCCGGAATACCGTAATCTTTCAGCTTTTTATTCCTTGTCAGCATACCGTTCTCCTTTCTATCCTGTATAGTCTTCAAATCGTTCACATGCTATAAACGCGAATCTGGAATTTACCCACCTCTGCATTCGTTTTAACGGATCATGTTTGTTTAATTTATATTTGTCATATATCATCACGTATGGCGAATATCCCAAGTTTCTTAGTGTATATATTCTGTCAAGATCTTGCTCAAATGTCGTATCAAATCCGCAAAGAACATATACAGTCATTTTTCGTCTGTCCCATCCAGTCTGCTGTTTGAATATCTCAAACTTTGGAACGATCTTATCCTTGTCCTCATACCGGTCCCACGCAAAATGAATCTGTTTGATCTTCATTTCCTTGAGATATTTGATTTTCTCTGCTGTCATGATTCTGATATCACATCCTTGCGAGAAGTCCACCCATGCTCTGCTATCAATAAGCTCTTGGCTCAAATTCCTCCAATCTCGGCAAGCAAACATATTCGGATCCAGTAACACTATATTCTTTTGTCCGGACCAGAATTCCGATAAATTAGCTACCTTTCGGCTACATCGTCCCTCTTTGTGCCCGACTATACAAAACTCGCAGCCCCGATGGCATCCTCTTGTAAGAAAGCCATAAGCGGTATCTTTGCATAATTCTGGATAAAGATTATAATCAGGATAAATGTGTTCAATTTCATCCGGTAATGACTCCCCACCAGACGGATACTCGTACCCTGTGCCGCCCTTTATGATTTCTGATCCACATACAGGATGCGGATAATCCGGCGTAAACGTAAATACCTTGCTCATATACACCTTATCTGGTGGATTTATCCATGCTGTTAACGGGTCGTACCATTCTACGGAGTCACCTTTTCCCTTATGCCATGCCGATATTTTCATCAATGGCAGATTCGGAAAATTATGACCATCAACATCTATAAGTTGTATTCTCATAGCTTCCTTTCTAATCGTCTGGGTGATGCTTGTCGTACATGATCGCTACGCATACAAGACCGACCACTCCAAATATGGTTCCAAGGGTGAATCCTAATAAGAATGTAATCATGTTTCTTCCTCCTTTACATAATCTTCACACTCTTCCGCGTATTCATAACTGTCCATATCATCACATCTGCACTGGCAGGAATCCTGTTTAGTGCAGCAGATGCAGCACTGTGTTTCGCCGTCCGGGCATTCTAATTTACATCTTCCCATTCAGTCCTCCTTATAATTTTCGATCGCAGATTTAAGTCCCTCATAGAAATTAATTCCTTTTCTTAGCATGTTTAATTCATTATCGTATTTTTTAAAAAATACTTCTTTTGCTTTTTCATAATCAGGTGTATCCAGAACAACCGCTTTGCTGTATTCATTAATGAAATTACATATTGATTCTTTTCTTATAAACGAAGCGTAGATTCCGTCAGGAAATTTAGTTACTGGTTTATATGTCTTCGGCTTTTCTGTTACTTCACATTCTTCAAGACGAAGATTCCATTCATCTGTTTTTCTGTTGCTGTCCAAAATGTAAAAATATAATTTCATTGTCATCCTCACTTTCCCCATGTAAGCAACTGACACGCTATTGTGCAGTCCTCCATGATTTCTTATCCAAATGCTACCTGTCCGTTATTCTGCACATAAATCACCGGTGCGGCTTTGCGCTCTCCGACTTTCAGATACGGGCAATTAGCTTTCACAAGCACTTCTGCCATAACTGGCACAACACTGTTCACGATTTAAACTTTACTGCTTTAAACGCAGTTGTTTGAGATATTCCCAAAGTCTCACCTATTTTTGAAAACGACATTCCTGTATTCCGAAGTTGTTTTGCTTTCTCTGAGTATTGTTTAGGATAATTGCTGTATATTTTAAGTCCTGTATTTATTGCATGTCTCAAATTTTGGCTTCTAGTTACTATCTCTAAATTTTCCAGTCTATTATCCTGCTTGTTTCCGTTCTTATGATTTATGTCCATTTTATCTGGTATTTTATCAACGAAAAGTTCCCACATTGCTCTGTGTGCAAGCATCAAATACTGTTTCCCATCTTTCCATACAACTATTCCTAAGTATCCAGATTTTAGTCTTACTTCCATTCGTTTCGGCTTTATGGGAATTATTTTAAAAGGGTTATTTGTTTTATTTGCTATTTTCCAAAATTTCCCGTTTTTTTCTACGTAAATTACGCCTTGTTCTACTTGCTCTCTGATTACATCTATTGCTTTCATCCTTTCTCCTCATACTCTCCGAATCCAAATTCCTTGTTAATATCAAAAGAATCAAATTCAATCTGCAAACCCATTTCTTCCTTAATTTCCTTGTATGCTGCTTCAACACCGACTTCCTCAACATATCTTTCGGCTTCGGTAATCTTATCAATGAAATTCTGGTTTGCTTTCTTGAATCCCCATGCTTTCTTGATTGCAATAACAGAAATTAAAATATTTGCCACGGCAATATAATCTTCTGCTTTCCACAGCTTTTCCTGTGATTCTTTGATAAGCTGTTCTCTAATTTCCTGTTCTTTTGAATCCAAATACGCTTTAAGAGATTCGATTCTTACGCCAGTTTGCCTGGAAGCCTGCTCCATTGTAAAACCAGTTATGTTAAGTGGCGACGGGATTAAGCTTCTTTGATTCTTTGATTTTTTAATTTTCAACTTCCCCAACCAACAGCCCTCCTTATCTTCTGAGTCAGAATGTCAAATTCCATCAGCATCCTGCGATCATTCTTGTTTGAGTATGCGATTGTTTGTTGTCCATCATATATGACCGCATATCTTCCGTTAATGTCATATGCCCCGCTGATTGCCTGCGATATCTGGCTTCTTGTCTTTCCTGTCAATTCTGATATTTCAGCAAGCGTCAGCTCCCCGATATACTTTGAACCGTCGTATACGTCATACAGTTTCATGTTTCTTTACTCCTATCAGTTCATATGTCCTGTGCGAACCGGTTCCGTGAAATACAATTAATCCATCGTCCTCGAACTGTCTCAGGTGTCTCTGTACGGCGCTAACACTGATATCAAGTTCTTCTGAAATCTTCTTTGTTGGCGGCGTTGTTTTATGATATTTCGCATATTTTCTGATGAAGTAATAGATATCCTTTCGGTTCTGCATCCATTGCATGTGTTTTTGATGCCGTAATGCGTCCATGTGTTATACCTCTTTGTTATCAGTCGTACAGGCTTCTTTTTACTTTGCGCATTCCTAAAAATTTTCCATCAGACGAAAATTCGGATACGAATTTAACATCAGGCTCCATTGCCGGGTCACGATATTCCCCGATGTTTTTTTCTCCTCCGTGCCCATCACTTTTTACGTATGTTTCTTCGTACATATCTGATTTCTCCTTTAATCTTTTTCTTTGTATGTATTCTCATCAATCAAATTCTGAAACTTTTCAAAAGCCCGGATTGATACTTTGTTACCCTGCTTCTCTGGTTTCAGCGAAACTTGCAAGTGCGTGTCTATGATATGCGACAGCTCTCTGGCAAGGGTTTTCTTGCCTTGCTGTATGCCGTCCCTATAGCCTTTAGCGGGCTTAAATTCGTTTATCTTCTCCTTTCCTTCGCCTTGGCTACCAGATGTTTTGTTGTACCTGCATTGATACCCTCTTTTGGTATATTCCAGAATCCAAAACTGCTCCATTTCATCCAGCTTATCCGCTGGATAATGTATAAAATTAATCATCCATCCATACGGGTTATCTATGCTGAAAAAACCTCGTTTTTTTATTGACAGATCAATATGTTGATAACCTGTGAGGTGCGAACACATCCTCTGAATTATATGAACTGCCTGTCCGATATAAAAATATTGGATTCCGTTTTCATCAATTCTAGTCAGAAAATAGATTCCACTTTTATTGTCGAGTTTCGGATTGATTTTCAACAGTCTTTTTTTATTCTCAGCTTCAATCGCCTTAGCCTTTACAAAATTTTTATAGTTACTATTCAAAAACTTATGACCTCGATTCATTCTTTTGTGTGTTTTTGATACCATTATGATACCACTCTAACACCTATATTGCAAGATAAAAATGGTATCACTTTGGTATCTAATTGACACCGATAGGCAAAAATGCTACAATGTTCTAAAAACAAGGGAGGGATTTCACATGACTATCAAGTCTGATAAAACCAGAACTAACATCACGTTCCCAATACAGCTTAAAGAACAACTTGAGCAGATTGCCAAGCAGGAGAACAGAAGTTTTAATAATCTGGTCATTACTATTCTCCAAGATTTTGTAAAAAGTGCCGATAAATAGTCGGTGCTTTTTTTATTTTCCCTGTATGGTTCCGGGATTTCCATTTCCTGTCTGTTGTGTGTGCTGTTCCTCCCTTGCTTATGAAGTTGTGTTATTTTCTTTGTTATCCTCAATAGTTTTTCCAATACAAGCCATGACTGGCACAGAATCAAGCAAACATTCTCTTTCTACTGTTTTCGTCCCGTCTTTATGCTGCCAACATTCGGCAATGTACAGACTTGCATTTGCAGTCAGAATATCTGTTTTCATATCCCAATAGTTGATGTGGATTTCATATGCGTACCCCGGACTAATTGGATATACATAAATCCCTAATGTTTTCTCTTTCCAATTTTCAAATTTTTCCATAATTCTCTCCTTTCAAAACGGGCATAAATTCAAATCAACATCCAGTCCCGGTCTTGCAATCTGCACCAGAACATCATCCCTGGCAACGTCCTGTATCTCCTTCTTCATTACTTCTGGATTTCCCCATCCCTCTGACAGGTGGCATAGCGTTATAGTTCTGAGTGAAGCGGTCTTGTTCACTCGGATAATCTCTTTTACAGTAGATAAGCTGCTGTGCCCCCGGACGGAGTGCTCAAACTTAAGCGAATCCTGTTCTGGCGATTCGTCCAGATGATTGCATTCTATAAGGAAGTGATTTATTCTCATGTTCTTGAATGTGAACGGCAAATATGAGAAGTCTGTCGCATATATCAGTCGTCCGCATTCTTCATGAGATATCAGGTACGCGAAGTTTGGTGTCTTGTCGTGTGGGACATAGAACGGTGTTACCCGGAATGAACCTATGTCCTTCGATTTCTTTTCTGGTAAGCCGATCATCAGCTCACCAGAGATTGCGTTTACACTCTCAACTGTCTCGTCATTGGTGTAAATCTGAATACCGGACTGCATTAGATTCTGGAATGATTTCAGGTGATCTCCGTGTCCATGGGTCAGCAGGCAGCCCGAAATATCCGATATTCTGTAAGAAATTCCTTTCAGAATTTCTGAGTATCTACATCCACAATCCAAAAGTAAGATTTCACCAGATTTAGATTTAAGCGCATAGCAGTTTCCCGGCTGACTTCCTGTATTTATTACTCGCATGAACATTTTGAATCACCTCACTTTCTGTTTATTTGTAGCTATTTAAAATTAAAGAAGCAGTTTCTCCAATCATATTTTTATCGTCCTGCTGATATGGAGGAGTTCCGCGCCATAATTCTTTCATATCTTTTAAATCTGTAGCCGCCATTGCGTCCCTTATTAATTGAAGCTCTTTAAGTGATAATTCCACAGTCACAATGGAATCCCAATTTATTTTCTTTCTTCCTACCTCTTTCATACTTCATCATCCCCCGGGAACCTGAACACGATGTTTGCCGGTTCAAATTTTATATCTGGACTGTTAACCATGGTTTTGATGATTCCAAAACCTCTTGCAGCCATTTTATACATTCCTCGTAATTGTCATCACTCATTTCAACGTTTTGTGTTAAAAACATTCCTGCATACACTCTATTTAACATTTCCATTGCTTTCTGACACTTTTCTCGGCTTTCATAAACTGCCATCACATACGGACTTTGCTGTATTCCTCCGGCAAATACCGCCTGTATGTAGTTGTCCGAAACAAGCAACGCTGTCATTTCATACGGAAGATTGATTTTTCCATCCTGCGATATAATCCTCATAGTTCTCACCTCGTTTCTCGAAATAGTCTTTTACCGGCTCATAGTACGGGCAGTTTTCACACCGCCCGATACAAGCCATATATTTACCGAACTTTCCAGAATCGCACCGATCAAAATTGATGCAGTCAAAGTACATCATGTTCGATCATCTCCGAAGAATAATTTTCTCATGTCAACCGGTTCGTATTTCTTATGCAATAACTTCTTATTCTGTCTCGCTCCGTGTGGGTCATTACACATGAAGCTTCTGCATATCTCCGGTCTGACCGGATAAATCTCACATTTATTATTCCTTTTTGAGTCATTCAAAAACGGACAGGTCAGGTCAAGTCCAAGATTCTTGACTGGATAATTGTGTTGCTGTTCCTGTATATGATTCTTTTTGATGTACCGTCTGATTTCTTTTATCTCTTTACCGGAAACTGGGAGCAGGGTGGAACAGCAAGCCCCGCACCCTACACATTTTCCATCCTCCGTGTAGTCATAAAGACCATTCTCCATATTTTTGAACGCTTCTGCTAATGTTCCTACCATATTAATGTAGCTTCCCTTCTACATTTCCTCCTGCTTCATAAAATCTGGAATGCTCGGCTCCTGTCCTGCTGCCGAAACTGGTTCTTTCTCGGCAGTCTTTACGACTTCTGCGACTGTTGCCTGCTTAGGCTGTTCTTCGATTGCTTCTGGCTCATCTGGGATAAATTCTTCTGCGTTTGCGTTCTGTTCGATTTCATAAGCAGCTTCATGTTCGATGATGTCCTGTTTTGGGATTTCTTCTGTAGCTTCCTCAACTTCCTGAACGAAAACATCACCATGGCTATTGATAATCTGCTTTAATGCACGATTGATAACAGTTTTCTTTGCCATCTGGTCAGTAAATTTCTGATGTGTTCCATTGCCACTTTCCTTGTAACCATAACCCTGTGACCAAGCCTGCTTGATCTGTTTTATGTTCATTACTTCCAGATGCTTTGTTCCATCTTCCATCAGAACTACTGTATATGCCCCAAGAATCTTATCGTTGTCAATGTTCATAAAATCCTGTTCATGAGAATCCAGAACCTTGTTTCCATCTTCGATATGATATTTGAACTTATCACCGTCGTAGATGATCTCAGCATGAATATCTTTCATTCCGTATCTTCTGGCGATCGTGATGTTTCCAAAGTAAGACCTCTGAAACTGGCACTGACCGGCATAACTAACGAAATAGCCCTGTTTTTTCTGCACTGAAAGCCCAAGTGTTGCCATGTTCATAAGGCTGTTTGCAATGCTTGTAGCTGTGCAAGATTCCAGAACTGGCTTATTATTTCTGTCTTTTGTTTCTTTCAAAACCAGATATGCTCCCATAAGTGCATTGCTGAGATTATAGTCTTTTGGAAAAGAAAGACCATATTTGCATTTTTCTTCAAGCTGTTTGGTCAGTCCATCAATGAACGAATTATTGATTACAACTGCCGCCTGCTGTTCTCCTGCTGTTGCTAACTGTGTTTTGTTTGCCATAACAATTCTCCTTTTCTATTAATCGCAATAAGTTCTATTACAAAACGGGCATCCTGTAATTAATTCCTTTGATGCTCTCTCAACAGAAATTCCGTTCCATTCTTTTCCGCTTCTTGTCCGTCCTTTTTCAGAATAGATATTCTGTCCGCAACTGAAACATTTTCCGCTATGTGGTGCAAAATGCGGATAACCTTTTTCGGCACAATATTTTTCTTGTGCTTTTGTTGCTTTTGAAATATCGTAAGTCTCTGCCATTTTACTTCTCCTTTTTTTAATATTTATATTTCTCAGGCACATACATAGTGGATTGAAGTATTTTAGTGTTATATTCTGCATTGTCATGTTCTTTAATGTTATGTTATATGAATTGTATTTCAATCCACCGTGAATGCACCTGAGATTTATGCTCGGTGGCATATGAAACAGGGCGAAATATTGTGTCCTGTCCTGTTATTTGCTTTATTAAAATTTTGTATCCTGTTGTGCTTTCCGGGCATTCACCCGGATTCATATGCCACCGAAAATTTAACTATTTAATACGATCTGCGTTTACGATTCTGTATCTTCCATATCCGTTTTCGTGCTGAGAACCAATTCCGATGTACTTTCCTGTTGTTGCAATCAACTGCAAAATTGTTTCCATTGGAAATACAATATCAGGGCAAGCTACCTCAATAGTAGTTTTCCAATTATGAAATACGTTCTGACTGCAAAGAACTGGGCTTGCACTAATTCCTGAAGTCGGTACAATTTTATTTACCACTTCTACAGAACCAAACGTCACCGGGCAAAGCGTTCCTTTTTCGCCAGTTACAGAAAGTGATCTGCGGATGTCAGTTCCATTTTTCTTTGTGCTTTCTTTAAGAAAAGTTGTGAATGCCTGAGCAAAAGATTTTTTGAATGCAATAGTCAAAATGCAAGGTCTGTTATTTACCATGTAGTTATTCCATTCTTCTTCTGTGTAAAGCATGATATCCTCGTCATGAAACTCAATCGGATTCTCCCAATGGATACCAGTAATAAGTCCCTCCCAGATATTTTTGCCCTGAGAATAAATCTCTGGCATTTTCGCGCCTTTGTCATGCCCCTGTTTCCAAACTTCTGCCTGTTCATAATATCTGCTTCTCTTATGTAAAATCAGGTCTGATTCTCCCTCAATTTCAAGTCTGACTACGGTTTCTTTTAATGGTTCGATTTCCAGATGTTTTACTGCCATGTTTCTTTTCCTCCTAAATGTTGTATTGTGATTTACTGTTATTTGGTGAACATTCCTGTTCTGTTTGCGCAAACATTCAAGCAGATTGTTCTGCAATAAATACATATGTCGTATGCTGTTTTACTTTGTTTTGTTCTGTGGTATTCTACGGTATCCTGTGGTGTCCTGCGGAGTAATCCGCTTGAATCTTTGCGTAAATTCCAGATATACTTAATTGACGATAAAAGTCGCTGTAATGAGATAAATTGTACTGTCTTGCGCTGTTCTGTATTCAGCTTCGATATAATGTTCTGGCGATTTCTACCGCCAATTAAGCACATCTGATTTGTAACTGTTCTGTTGTGTATTGATCTGTACTATGATTTTCTGTACTTGAGTCATTCAACGCTCATGTTCCTACAATAAATGTGTCTTAGCATTCTGTTCTGTAGTCTGTTATAATTTTATGTTCTGTCTTATTCAATCCCACTTATTGCAGGAGCATCAACATTGAAGCCCCATTTTCTTCCAGAACTTATATATCTGAACCAACGTTTCAGTATTACTAAATTTGTCTTACCATATGGTGTATCGAGTTGTCCTATAGTATCGTATCCTGTGCTGTCGTATATTCTCTGAAATTGATTCAGATATAAAAATTCTGTAAGCTTGCCGTTACTGCACTCATAAGCCTGTAAAAGAAAAATACGGTATCGTATGCTACGATGTCATGTGCTATACTATAGTGCGTTGTTATATCTTGCTTGCTCTTGCAGGCATATCAGCACAGTAACGGCTTCGATATTTAATTACTGATTACACTTCTTTATGGTAATCGGCATTGTTGGGTGATTAATTTCCCCATCTTCAAAAACTTTTACGATTTTAACTTTATTGGGATGTCCTGCATTTAAGTAAACCATGTCCCCTACTTTTGGTTCAAAATCCGCTTTGAACACATATCCTCTTTTTCCTCCGGCGTTTTCAATTTCTACATATTTAATCATTCTATTTTCCTCCTAATATTTAATTAATCAGTTCCCAAATCTCATCAAATTCGCTGATATTCTGAAATTTCTGCTTTATTGCCAGAAGTTCGCTCCTGCAACGCTCTACAAGTGCTTTATATTCGTCTGGCTTCTTCAAGATCAACTTTGTTGGCTTATATCCGCTTTGATCGTCAGTCTTGTAAAATACCCTGATGGGAACTACTTCCGATTTCTTATCTTCTCGTTTATCAACGATTTTGAGATTACATACAATATTTCTGGCTTCATGCAATCTCCACTTCTCAGAAGCAACAGTGTCGTCCCACGTAAAACACTTGTGTAACTCTGTGCTGCTGTCTCTAGCCTTTTCGAGAATCTCTTGTGGTGTCGCAGATTCTAATTTGTCGCAGATTTCCATAATTTCATCCGCGCATTTCTGAGCGTCTGCTTTAAAAAATCTTGTTCCCCATGTTGCTATCTGCATATGTTCACCTCCATATTCCCCTCAGCAACTTTCAAGAATATCAACTGTGCATCTGCCTTAATACCTGCCAGACTGCTGTTGTCCAGTTCTGCCGCGCAGTCTACGAATATCGGATAACTCACGCCGTAAAACTTCTGTAAGCCATCTATAATGGCGATTTTTCCTTTCATCATAAGAGCTGTATTGGCGTTCCCGATCAGTTTCTTCCAGTCACCATCCTTGTCCTGCACGTGCCAGATGCAAGCATCTACGACTTCGCCATTCTTCTGCGTGTCGAACAGTTTTACCTTAACCCCGTCAAAATACTGGTTTACCGCATCTTCAAGGGCTGTATTCTTCGCCATGCTCAGTGATTTCAGTTCATCCAGAATCATCTGTGCATCAGCTTTCTTCTGGGAATATTCCTTCCTGCTGGCTTCCAACTTCCCAATCTGTTCGTCAATTCGGACGTTATTGTTGGCTTCACCGATTTTCTGATTTACTGTTGCCAATTCCTGCTTCTTGCCGTATAACTGCTCTGAAAGCTGTTTCTTTGCTTCTTCGCCATCGTCCAGAGAATTAAGTTCCTGCTCTTTCTCCTTGATTGATGCAAGAATCTGCTGATATTCGGCATTCCCTGAGAAGTCTGGTTCTTCTGGTATAGCTTCCATATTCTTATTTTCTGCATCAAGAGAAGTTTTGATCTGCTCTAATTCATCTGTCAGTTTGGAAATCTCAGATGTGAGAGTTTCTTCCTGCTTATGAGCTTCTTTCATGCCGGCAGACGCTTTGTTTCCATCCTGGATAACTTCATCAAGTTTTCGTTTCTTGTCCTGCTCCCATTCTTCCTTAGCTTTTAACTGCTGATTGATTCTTTCCTGCTTCTTCTGCTCGAATTTTCCCTTCAACTGCTCAATCTGCTCTGGTGGGAGAATCTGACCGCAAGTCGGGCAAATGGTCTCTGTATCATTGAATGTCTCGGATTTAATGCTTTCCAGAACTGTGTTGTCCCATTCTGCATCCTTGATTTTGGGATATTGCGCTCTGGCGTTCTGCAATTTTTCAAGAAGATCTTTTTTCTGTGCTCTCAGGTACTCCAATGCAGAAGCCTTTCTGTTCAACTCTGATATTTTGATATTCCTGTCTAATTCAAGAGTGCTAACTTTATTGCAAACCGATGATTTCTTCTCTGACAAGTCCGCTTTAGCCTTTGAGTCTATCTCTATCAGTTTGGTTCTTAACCCTGCCAGTTCCGCTTTAATCTCTCCGGCTTTCTCGTTCCCTGCCTGTGCAATCTGCTTTTCAAGGTCAGAAATCTGTTCCTGCAAGGCATTCTTCTGCAATTCCAACTCCGCAACATCAACATCGACTTTCGCCTGCTCCATACCGATAATCTGGTTCGGAATGGCTTTTAACTGTTCCTCTGCCTTCTTCAGAGTTGCGCTGTTCATGGCTTTGATTTCATCTGCCTTGTAGGTTTCCAGAAGCGGTACTAACTCGGCACAGTCTGGAACTGTCTTGACAATCTCTAAATCTGTTTTCCCGGCACCGTCTGACATGGAGAACAGAATCTTTCTGGCATCTGCATCTTTCAGGTCTGTGAAGATTTCCATATGGGACAGCATAAGGAAATTATCAAAGTCAAACCCTCGTTCTTTCAGATCGGCTTTAAAATCTCTTTCAGCTTTCGGAACGCCGTTGATTTCGTATTTGTTGGATAATGCAACCTTGCCCGGCTTCCCGTCCTTTGGTTTGCTTTCTGTGCGCTTCTGGAATTTCGCTACGCTTACCGGCTTTCCATCGATTACAAGGTCAATGTCGACTCTTGGCAGACATTCTCTGCCATCATCCGGTCTAATATCCGGGTTGCTCTTTAAACTGTAGTCCTTGTCACAGAACACCCACATGAAAGCATCTGCCAGTGTAGTTTTTCCGCATCCGTTCTTCCCGGAAACTACTGTTCTGTGCCCGAACTCTATTTTCTTTTCCGACTGACCTTTAAAGTCGGTCAATCTAATCTCTCTTACTTCGATTTTTTTCATATTACAAAATCTCCAATCTCTTTACCGATACCTCTAATGCTGTTACCCATTCTTGGCTCTGATCAGACCAGAGTTCCCGGCTCTGGAATCTTCCGAAGAGCTTGATTTTCGCTCCTTTTTTTAGATTCTCTACGGCATCTGCATTTTCTTCCCAACACAAACAACTGATTGCATCTGATCTGGTATATCCGTCTTTCTTCTTTCTGTTTACTGCCAGAAGTATTCTTGCCAACTTCCTATCATTGTTCGCGCCAATCATCTTTACTGTTGGCTTTTTAATTAGATATCCGGTCAGATAAACTTCGTTTGCATCATGTTCTTCCAATCTTTCAAGGTACTGAATGTTCGTTGCTCTTACATACGCTGTAAGGCTTTTCTTTCCATCTTCCCGGACTGTACGACTTCGCATTTCGCCATACACGCTGGCAATTAGCTCTGTTTCTCTTGAAATCATGTATTCCGGCACAATAATCGGAAGAATATCATAAGATGTACTCTTTCTGAATATTGTCATTCTTCCCTCGTACATCTTGGTTCCACCGTATTCTTCATGTGAGAATACAAACCCTGCCGGAATGTCACCAGATAAAAGTACCTGGTTCTCATCTCGCATCTTCATGTTGTATATCACCCTCTTTCAAAATCTTTGTCAGCATCAAGCCGAGTGTTACGACTGTTTCTCTGAGATTCTTGTTTTCAGCTTTAAGCTTCCGTCTTTCTTCCTCAAGGTCGGAAATGATCTCGCTTGCAAGTGTTGATGTTTCTGTGTTCTGGATGTGTGTTTTTGACATAAAAAATGCCCTCCTAATTATTTATTTGATAAATACAGGAAGGTGTGTTATACTTGTCCTGTATTTAACTTAGCCAAATTAAGTTAGATACGCGGCTCCGTGTGGTATTTCCGGTACCCATGGAGCCAACTTTTAATCTGAGTCGAGACCTAACATAGCGATACAAATTTTCTTGTCGATGATTACGCTCTCGCTAGAATCGAGGTATGCTTTGAACGCCTTTAGTCTGCCAACTAATTCGGCGTATTCCTCGGCTACGGTCTCTGCTCTGAAATCCATCTTATTTTCTTTCTCCATCACAATCCTCCTCACAATACGGACATTTGTTGTCCATCAAAATTTTGTTTAAATGGTCAGTTACTTTCTTCACATTTTCTTCCTGCTGATAACCGCCCTCTGCAATGCTATACATATCGAACTCTCTTAATGATTCTTTCTTATATATATAGATGTGCAGGCTGCATCCGATCTTGTAGTTTGCGAAATGAAACGCTACCGTTCTGCCGGTTTCTTTCTGAACCCGTCTGCATAACTGGTACAGTTTGTCTACGGTCTTATCAAATTCATTTGTCTTCATCGAAAATCCCTCCAAGTAATCCATTAATAAGCGCTGATACAGCTTCCTTGATTTTTTCTTTTTGAACAGCTTTAAATTCTTCTTCGTTCATCAATCCGATTTTGACCACTTCGTCAATCTCCTGCTTCACAGATTTCTCTGTTTTTTTGCCATCTTCCATAATGGTTTCTTTGATTCCACGAACGATAACAGCTAAGTCAGCTATTAATTCTGCTTTACTGCCTTTAAGTATGATTTCTCCCGCTTTTGTCTCAATCATCTCTCTTTTCCGTTACTGAAAACTTATAAAAAGTTATAAACTTCTATGTTCCATTCCTACTTCAACGAGTATGCTTTTGATGATATAAATATCAATCTACTCACAAGTTCTTGTACTCTCCATAGGCGTAAATTCCGGACTAACGTATCCGTACATATTTGCATTAACGTTTCAGTGTTAGCTTGCAAATTTTTCTCCATAAGTTTTGAGATTTATAGACGCCTGGAAATATATTCCACTCTAATATCTTATAAAACTCAACATACGCTTATATGATTTTATAATTTATATTTAACTGTTAATAACCTCCGATTCTTTTAATTTCATCCGGGTAAATAACCACGAATGATAATGCGAATATTACGATTGCTACTGCAACCGGCTGTGATACGCTGTCAAATCTCCAGAACGGCAAGTACGGTGACATACCGCCGATCAGAGCTGACAGGATTAATGCTTTTGCCATTTTTTGTATTCCTCCGATATGATATTGAGTTTTATTTTGTATCTCATCAAAGAAATCACTTTTCAATTTTTCCAAACTTTCTCTCAAATCCGCTTTTAATACGTTCGTCGAGATTGCCATTGCGTTCCTTATTGCTTTTCTGATCTGGCATTTTGGTTGGAATTAATCCAAGTGTTTTAAGTACAAGCAGGATGTTGTAAACTGGAATATCTGGCATTCCTTTCATGAATAGGTTAATCTCGCATAGATCTGAATACTGTTGTTCGGTAATGTGAATGCCGATATTCTCTAAATCCTTTAGTGATGTAGAAAACTGTTTTTTCACTTTTGGGCTCACCTACATTCTTATCTGTGCATTGTAGTCTCGAATCATAATCTTTGTATTTGCACATGGCGTCCATTCCTTGATATATTCAACTGCTTCCTGATACCTCAGTTTCGGAATGTTATTCCGGGCATTTACATCAAAGTAAGTTTTGACATCCCGGTTGCATTCTGCAAATACTTTCTTTCCAATCTCGTCGTAAGCATTGGATTTCTTGCCACCTAACACTTCGATTACTACTTTGGAAACTAAATCTCCAAGATATTTCTGCTGTCCGTAGTCGATGGTCATTGTGTTCTCAAGTTTCTCGATTCGTTCCTCATGGTCTTGATTGCCCTGAGCCAGTAACTGAATCTGTTCTGCTACGGTCATCGGTTTCTGGTATGAACCCGTCTTGCGGATTGCCGGGAGAACTTCGCTTGTTACCCAGTCTGTAAATCTTTCAGCAGATTCTTTTCTACTTTGGAAAATTAATTTATACATATTAGGCTCGTTTACAAAGTTTGCATTCTGCTTTCTTCCGATGCTGTCGATGACCTCATTTGTAATGACACCATCCGCATTTAGCCTTGTTTTTGCTTGACTTGTGTTTGAAATTTCTAATGCTTTGCAAATATCTGTCATGCAAAACCAAGGCTCGCCATCAATAATTACTGTTCGGATTTTCCCGAACTCTTCTGAACTGAATATCTGTAAGTTATTCATTTATCTCCTTTCTTTCAGTAACTTTAAAAGTTACTCTCTAGCAAAAAAAATAGCTGCCGGGTCTTCAATATGAAATTCGTCAATCATTGTCTGAATCTCATCACTACCAAAAACTCCTTTTTGCATCTTTCCGTAAAATGTTTTTGGCGTAATTCCAAGCATTTTAGCAACGTCTGTCTGAGATTTTCCATTTTTTGCAAAAATCCCACGAAGTTCATTTGTTTTTATCATGTTGTACCTCCTTTCGAAATAGTTGTAACTTTTTAAGTTACTCTCATTATAATAACATTTCAGTAACTTGTCAAGTTATTTTTTTATTGACTTGTAACTTTTTTTGGAGTATAATAAACACATAAAATAAGAAAGGAGGATGGACACTAAAAAAATGACTATTGGAGAACGTATACGAGAAAGACGTGAAGCACTAAAGATAAATCAAACTGATTTAGCTGACAAGATTTCCGTATCGAAACAGACACTTTATAAATATGAAAACGGTATTGTAACTAACATTCCATCTAATAAGATTGAAGAAATTGCTAAGGCTTTAAATACAACGCCAGAATTTCTTATGGGATGGGAAAAGCCGAAAAATTCCGAAATGGAACTTTTGGCAGACATTGCTGGCGATCCTGAAATGTTGGAAATGATAAAAAAAGTTCTTAATATGTCAGTAGCACAGCGAATGAGAGTATATGGTTTCATCGAAGGCGTATACTCAGAAAATAAAACTGGGGATTAATCTCCCCAGTTTTTTATGAATCTTTTTGCGAACACAAGCAGACGTTCTGCTAATGTTTCGTCATTTATCTTTTGTATAATTTCGATCAGCTGTTCTTTGTAACTCATACTTGTATATTCCTTTCTTTTGGGTATAGTTTTGCCAAGACACAACTTCCGAAACAACTGCTATTATAATAACATACTTTTCTTAAAGTATCAAATATTTTTCTTCTTATATAACATTTGTTTCCTGTAGTCCATACAATTATACCTCCAATCAGCAGTCTCCTGATAACAGTATATGTCCGGCTTGTGGGAAATAGAACCGAACATTAGTTCGTTTTCATCATTATACCACCGATATTCCCTCTTGGCAACTGCCAAATGTACACATGGACTTTTGTTATTTCGTAGGCAAACTTCGCAATCTCAAAGAAAATTGTGCTTTCGCGAATATAACATCTGGCATTGCAAATTTCCTTGATCTCGCTCAACTGCTGCATCTGGACGGAATAAATTTGTTCCGTAGCTTCCTTTGTGATCTGCGCATCTCTGCGGTGACGTTCTGCTATATCATGTGACGGTATATGCACCGCACAGAATATTTCGCAAAATATCAGGATGAATACGACTATCCTGTATCTGTTCTTCTCCATTACTACCAACTCTTTTCTAAAAATATATCACGCATTATAGCACGAATTTGTGTAGTTTTTCTGGCAAGTGTAAAATCATGGAGTTTTTCTGCAAAAATAATCTACTTTTTTGATATTTTACTATGCACACTTTGTATGAGGTGGTATAATATTGTAAAATTTTAACAAGGGAGGGGATTGTATGAGCAAAGGTGAAAAGAAGAAAGATTCAACCCTGAGCGTCATTTCCTGTATTCTGGCAGGTGTGGCATTCATTCTTCCGTTGCCAATTATCCTGTCGTTTCCTCTGGCTCTGGCAGGAGCAATTGTAGGATTAGTAGATATTGGCACAAAGAAAGAGGAATATAGGCATATTGGCTCATGGTTCGGAATTATTGTCGGAATCATTGAAGTAGTTTTTATTGCAGTGCAGTATATGAGATTTCTTTAGCAGAAAAGAGGATTTTATGAAAAAGAGAGTTTGTGGAATTATGACGATGTGTGCTTTTTTATGCATTTCTCCTGTCAATGCCAGTGCTACTTCCTTTGACAACATTAATGAAATGCTTAATAAGATCAATGGTGAAGATGGGTTTGTCGAAGCATCTGAATGTGTGATTGACAAAAACACTAAATCCTTGCATCTAAGTGTCGTTATAAATGAGAACGTGCCAGATGATGAGGTTGGCACATTTGCTTCAAAGGTTTCCGGTGTATTGTCGGAAGCATCTCAGCAGGATTGGTATGATTATGATTATGTTACTGATGATTTCTATAAGAGTGGTTATGATGGAGTAGTTCTAACAAACGTTTGGAATTTCAAAAATGATACTCTGGCTTGCTCAATTTGGGATGATTCGCTATCAATCACGCGTCTTTCAGACGGAACTAAATTAAAAGAAGCCGTTTTAAAAGACGTGGAAAGTGAAAATTCTAATTCTCAGGAAAACGATTCTCTTGATGATGTCGGCAGGCTAAATCCAGGTGTTTATATTATTGGCGAAGATATTCCTGCCGGAAAGTACACCTTTTCAATAACCGACGGAGCAGGAATTATCAGCGTATATGACAGCTACGATGATTATAAGAATGATGATTACGAACATTCAGAAGAATACCATGTCGCTTCAAAAAAATATAAAGAAAGTCTTGGCTCTGACTTAGAAAGCATTAATTCTTTGTATTCCAGTGAAATTGGGAATCTACCGTTAGAGAATGGAATGTGCGTAAAAATAGATACTGTTTCAGTTTTATATTTAGCGAAATAAACAAGAGGGGCAACCGCCCCTCTTTCTCTTTGCCTGTCGTTCTTACAGGCAGTTTCTTTATCCACACATCCACCCGGACACAGAAACCATATTTTGCGAATTATGTCAAACTTTAATGCTTTACACTAACAATTTCAAGTGCTACACTTTGTTTGTGGGACAATAATACCACAAACAAAAAGAAAAATGTGTGTACTGTCAAAATCATGGCGTATTTTGACAAATTGAGACTACGAAAGGAGGGTGCGCATATGAGAATAGCCATATGTGACGATAACCAGCTTGAAGTTGACTTGTTTAAAGAGTGCGTATCGGGATTCTTACGGCGCAAAAGAGATTATCGCTATGAAATCAACGAGTATTCAGCAGGTTATCCGCTTGTTGAAGATGTGAAAGAGGGTAAATGGTACGATGTAATTGTACTGGATATGATTCTGGAAAATGAGAACGGTTTGGAGATTGCGAACCGGCTCCGGAATATTGGATATGATGGAAAGATTATATTCTGGACAGCCGACGATTCTCATTTGCAAGAAGCATTTGACGTCGGTGCTATGCAGTATGCGGTCAAGGGCAAGGAATACGGCAGAATATACCGGGCTATTGACGAGATTTTGTCACAGATGAGGGATGAAACATTGACATTCAAATTCCGCAGGCAGATAAACCGGATCAAATACGATGAAATCGAGTACGTCGAGAGTCAGGCAAGAGTTTGCCATATTTTCGCTACAAATAACCGATGTTTCGTGACCACTTGCAAGCTGAACGATCTGGAAGAAAAACTGTCTGATAAGCGATTCTTGCGTTGCCATCAGAGCTATCTGGTGAACATGGATCACATTCAGTCAGCAGGTGATAATTTCGTTATGGATTCCGGGGATGTTGTTCGGATAAGGCAGAATGGGTCAAAAGAAATCAAAGAAAAATATGAAAATTACATAAGTTGACAGCAAAATGACCGCCAACCCGGGAAGGAGTAATTGGCGGTCATTTTCATTTTCAACACTTAATAAATAAAAGGGTTTGCAATACGAACTACTATATCGAACACATTTATTATAGCATTATAAAAGTCATATTACAACTGTCATTTAGAAATATCTGTGATTCTGGTGAATGTTCCTTTCGGAATAAATTCAAAAACGAACCCGTCGTCATTCGGATAAGGAATGCGAATGAAGTACCATTTCAATCCCGAACTGTCAGTTTCTGTGTACTTCATTACCTCTACAACTGCACCTTTTTTCAACTTTGGAAACAGTTTAGATGGGCTATTTTTGCTTGATTTTGTATAACATTTTGTGTCTTTTTTTATCTGTGCAATGTAGGCTCTTGTGTTCTGTTTTTTGACTGTATCTGAGTCAGAATCTGATGTTGTATTTTTAACTAAACTGTAGTTTGGGGTACAGAATTTCGTTCCCGGGAGATTACTGTTGTAGTAGTTTTTTTGGCACACGCCACCGCCATTTGCGATAATTGTAGAGCCACCAGAAGTATTCCCTTCGACTGTCCAGAATTGATCTCCTGATACCTTTATTACAATTCCGGTGTGCGCAAACACTCCGTTTCTGTAGAAAATAACAATATCCCCAACTTTTGGATTGCTGTTCAAAGTAAATAAATCCGCCATTGTCGGACAGTATACATAAGGCCAGTGTTTTAAGAGTTCCTTTGCTTTCTCCTGTCCAAAAGCTTTCATGAAGCACCAACTCACAAAGCCGGCACACCATGGCTGTCCTTGATAAGATGGCTTTACATCTCTCCAGTATTTTGTATAATTATTTTCTCCGGCGTTTGCCGTCTTGCTATCAAGTTGGCTATTGCTTGCCTTTTCGAGATATCCAATTTCATTCTTTGCGATCTGGATTAATTTGTCAATTGCGTTCATACCTGTTTCCCCACTTTCTGGAAAATATGTCTTTAATGCGTTATAAACAAACTTCTGTCTACTCTTATATGCCCCGACTTGGTTTCCTGTATCGGTCTGACAAGCTGCATAGAGATTGTCCAATGTATATGGTTTCTGAGTCTTTGCCAGAATCCTCGTTACTGCTCCCTGTCCGCCTTGGTGTCTAAAGTTCACGCACATAGCTTGTCCTCTAGCGTCCGTAACGCCCTGTTTAAAGGCTTCATCTACATAGGTGGCTAATTGTTCGTCCATAAGGCTATCTTGGCATTTAACACCGGTTTTGGACGATATGAGCCGTACGATTAAATTTGCAAACTGGCTGTTTCTGGAAATGTTAAAACAAGACCAGTCTGCCTCCTGCACCTGCTCCCATAATCCGATACTGTCCAGTCTGTCCCATTGTGCCGTATCTGCGTCATGAATCCGTTTCAAAAGTGTTTGCGCTTCGGTTGCGTACCACTGTCCTGCCCCGATTGTAATTGCGTGTTCATCAGAAGAATTAGTGTAGACTTCTGTGAAGTCCGAATAATCCTGCTGTCCGTAAACCTGTCCACCGGTTTCGACTGCATAAATAATCTTTCTGAGAACTGCTTTCTGCTCGTTTGTCATATCACGTTGCTCCTTTCTGTTAAATATACCTTGTAAGCTCCATATCTGCCCATAGAATCAATTTTTATATGTCATTCGAGTATTTTATCGAATTACACGTAAAATCGATATATGAGCCAAATACGAGGCCGTTAATAAAATGGTTCAATTTGGGCTGAAATGAATTAAGAATGTCAGGGTCAAATAAGGCTTATTTGACGATTAATATATATCTCATATATATTAATTATATTCTTATTCTATTTCTTATTCTTATTCTATTGCGTTACATTGCGTTACTGGTAACGTTATTGTAACGTTACATTGAGATATTATGTAAACGAAAATCGCCTGTTGACAGAAAACTTTCATCTGATTTTTTATAATTTCTAAGATGATTGATTTATTCTAAAAACAAGCAAAATTTACGTTTACAAATTATTCATTTTTTATTTTTGATATAGTTACATTTTAGTACGGTCAGGGCTGAGATTTCGAGGTTATTTGGGCGAATAAGGCTTATTTCGGTTTTTATGGAAAATGCGCTCTTATTTGCGGTTTTGGGGCTCTTATTTGGCGAAATTAATATTGAAATAAGCAAAAATTCCTTATTTTGCATCCTAAAGGAACCTATTCTTCAAGCATATATTTAAGAACATCTTCTGCCGATTTGAATGCACCGCTTCCTGATGTGTATATTGTTGCAGGAAAGTTGGAAGTCGAAGGACCAGGTCCATAATTCAAAGGTCGTGGTAAAACCGAAAATGTTCCATCACTATTTGAGGTACCAACTCCAAATATATTTCCGTTCCCTTTCACGCTATTGTGGCTCATTTCCCAACTAATGGTTTCGTCAAGAAGTTCTCCTTTCATGTTTCTCATTCTTAACGTGTACAATACATTTTTCTGGTTAATATACTGTAATATAGTGCTAGGGACTCTTTTCGCTTTAAACATAATACATGCTGATTCATAATATGAACGGCCAGATTCTTGTTTGACATATATTCCAGCTTTTTCAATATCTGTGAAATATATTTTTCCATCTTCGGTCTGATTACGAACAGAAATTTCACATTCACAAGGATATTGAGTGCCGTCATAGTCGACGTGTGTCCACACTGTTCTTACAGCACAAATTTCTTTCATTGGAGGTATTCCAGATTTTTCCCACAGTAAAATATCGCCACCATAAATCTTCGTTACGTCCTTGCCTTTGACAGGAAACCCAGTGATTTCCTGTCTGTTCAAAAATGCCTTATATATCATCCTATCATTTCTCCTCGAATGTGAAATACAATGTATCTGCCCGGTCAGTTCCTGCGGCTACAAGAGCGTCATAATCAGCTTTTTTTATTCGCTTTATGCACCTTAATTGTGCCTTTTTCAATTGCTCAGAAGTGCTACCAGAACCACCGGAACCGTCCGTAAAATCATTAATCGTTGCCGGCGAAAATTCAGAAGCCGAACCGTCTGTAAACTCTGCATAGCTGATTGTCGGCATTTCAGAGCGTGTAAGGTTAACCGTCCCAGATATTTCAGGAGTATATTTCCCCAACTGCTGACTGTTACTATTAAACGGTGCATTATTAGCAGAATAGGTGTCAATCATGTCTGTAGCGCCGATTTTGAGCGTCCTGCTCATGATGTATGAATGAACGTACCATTGCAGTTCTGTAGGTTCCTGATCGTCGTGCTGAATCTGCTTTTTATAGTAAAGTTCGACTGCCTGTCCAACCATGTTCAGTGGGTTTCCCTGAACCTCGGCGGTATATCCCTGCGCACGATAATATTTCCGCAAATCTTGATTTACGAATACACCATAGCAAATCTTCATAATTGGTTCAGCCCTTGAAATGCCGCCATATTCGTCTGCATCCCAAACGTAATTTAGCCAGTCTTCATTCCCTACAAAGAAGCTGTTTCTGTTGTAATAAACGTTGTTATCATACGCTTCCTGCGCTGTGTAGTCGCCTTGCGTAAAGCCAAAGGCTCTATTCGGGTCGGGGTCACAAAATATAACATTCGGGAACCAAATTCTACCCTCTTTTGCGGTAAAACTTTTGAATGTATCAAGATGCACTTCCTCATTGTTGTAGTATTTATAAATGTTCTGATTACCAGTGGTCTGCCCGTATTTATAGCTGTTCTGGTGAAGCTTCAGATACTCAAACTTGCCATCCCTGTTCATCCATCCAAAACGGTCATTCTGCAAGCATAAATCTTTCAGAATGTTCACTACATTCATCTCATTTGAGTTATTCGTATCAGGCACATAGGTGTCGTCCCAATGCAGTTTTGTACTAACTTGTTCGAGTCCCAAAAACTCAAATAATTTATCCCTGAATTGCTTTTGAGTCAGCTTTTTCTTCTTATCAGTCGTCTGGTTTTTATACCATCGAGCAATGTCAGTATTTCGTAATTTATACAGATAATCATATGCGATAAAATTACGTGTCAAGGAATTTGCTTTTCGTTCTGCACTGTCGATTTCTCCTGTGAAAATTTTGATTTCTGTTCCTTTTCTCTCAATGTACACTTCAATTTTCCCATGTGGATAAAACTCTTCCGAGGTACCGTTAAACTGGTCGTGGTGAGCCTGAAACGTTATCTGATTGCAGACACAACCGCCGAAGACAAAATACTGTTCTGAGCAAATAGACTCCTGCAAAGTAAACGTATTCTGGTCGATATTTTCATTTGTAAGGTCAGCAAATTCGCCGTTAATCCAGTGCACTGTAACATTGATCGGTTCAGTTTTTTCTTCTTCAACTTCACCAGAACCACCACTTGAGCTATCGTCAAACGGGTTTTTTCCGTCGTTCGTGACTTTAATTTGAAAACTGTCGGAACCAACAAATTTGGAAGTTCCGTTGACTGTGGAATTGTAAGAAACTGTGATGGTCTTAGAACCAGCGGCGGAACTATCAAAACCAGAAATATCATAATCTGTAATTTCTTTCTCGGTTCCGTCCTGTCTTACTGCCGCTACAGTTAACCCGGTTGGGTCGAACGATTCCCCAATTCTATAATAAATCTTATTTGGGTAATGAGAAATACGGATTCCGACAGTATCAGGAACTACTTCAACGGTAAACATTGCAGTAAACGACTGATATGTAACTGTAATAGTCTTTTCTCCTGCTTCACTACTATCCAAATCAGACACAGTATATCCGTCTGTTAAAACTTCTTTTGAGCCATCTGTCCAGACTGTCGAAATTAGCATCCCAGAAGTGTCTAGTGTATCTCCTTTGGAATATTCTACTTTAGTTGGCAAAGCCGTGATTTCTATTTTGATGATCTCTATGACTACAATATCAAAGGTAGTGGATTGTGTTTCGTAAGCTACATTAACGGTCTTAACTCCAGCGGTTGACATATCTGGATTTGATAATGTATAGCTTGTTGTTTCTTCTACTCTTCCATCGTCATAAGTTGCGCTTACAATCAATCCAGAGCTATCAAATTCTTCCCCTTTTTTGTATTTCAGCTTATGCGGCAATGAACTAATCTCAATTTTGACAAGTTGAACTTCCACCCATTCAACTGTTGCGTTTGAGGCTGACCAAGGAGAACCAGATATGGAATCTTTTGTTTGGTTAATTTTAATCGTTATACCAGAATTACCATCGAAAGCACCACTAGCAATAGTTTTTACATTTTTTCCAATATATACTGTTTTTAATTTGGGGCAAGCTTGGAATAGTGCGTTTCCAAGTTCTTCTATTGACAAGTCATCTGAAATCGTAAACGTTTCAAAGCCGCATTTACTAAAACAATAATCTGGAATTTTTTTAATCTTATTAGATAATTCTATCGAATTTAGTGAGGTACATTCGCTAAAAGCATTTACACCAATTTCCGTAACACTATCCGGAATAACAACATTGTTCAGAAGACCGCAACTGGCAAAGCAGGAAACAGGAATACTTGATATACCTTTCCCTATTGATATAGATCTTAATTCTGAACATGTAGCAAATTGACCAGTGCCATTCCATTTTACAGTCCCGTTTAAAGCCAACGTTTCGATGTTCTTCCTGTTAAAAACATTACTATAAATAGTACCTCCGCGAATAACTAGATTTTTTGCAGAAATATTATATATAGTGCCCCCTTCGCCAGACGATGCAAATATTGCATCGTTGCCTCCTATTTCCAAGTTTTCAAGAGTGCCCCCTTGAAAACAATATGACATACTCTTGAGTGTCGATGGAAGAATCAAATTTTTCAACGAAGAACAACCACAGAATGTACTTCTCCCAATTTCTTCGAGTCCTTCGTGAAATGTCAATTCTGACAGATTCGGACAGTCGTTAAAGCAACCACTTGAAATTTTTACAAAAGATTCTGAAAAAGATAAAGATGTCCCTAGATATTTATTGAAGTTACCGACACCAATTTCGGATATATCATTTCCAAATACAAGATTTTCTAAGCTTGAAAATCTACTACCGAAATTACTCGGAATCTTAGTAATACCGTCGCTAAATACAATCTGCTTACATCTTGTGTATAATGAATTTGGGCAGGCTATACCTTCTGCATTGTCAGATAAGTTATTATTAAATTCGCCGGTTCCCGAAATACTCAATATATTTGTTTCGAGATCGAATATTGCAGTTACATCATCTTTAGTAGGCGTTCCGATTTTCACCGAAAAGGAATCTAAAACTTTTGTTGAAACGGTCGTTGACACTCCAAAATACTCAACCGTTATCAGTAACGAGCCCGGTTCTGTGACCACTACATTATTAACTGTATATCCACTTGTTACATACTCGAAGCCGTCCGAATATGAAACAGTTATGCTATATACGGATATATCTGTAGTTTCTCCAACAAAGTATGTGTCTGATGAATAGTTTCCGCCAGTTATACTCAATGGTTGCATAATTGTAATATCGAACGTAGTTGTTAATATTCCATAGGTTACCGTTATCGTATTTGTTTTTGGAGAACTGCTGTCAAACCCAGAATATGTGCAATCTTTTGTGACATCTATAGTGTTTCCGTCACTTGCCGTTGCAGTAACCACAATGCCCGTAGAATCAAATTCTTTTCCAATGTGGTAATTTACCTTGGTTGGCATAGTAGTAACGGATACGGCGGTAATAGAGGCTTCTGAGACGGTAATCTCAAATGTTGTGGTTTTGCCGGATGCGGTAACGGTTATGGTCTTTGTGCCTGCGGAACTGCTGTCAAATCCTGATAATTCATAATCGGTAGTGGATTCTGATGTTCCATCATTGTATGTCTTTGATACTTCAAGTCCTGTGCTGTCGAATAATTCACCCTGATAGTACGTGGTCTTATTTGGCATTTTTGACACAGTAATTCCAGTGACGTATTTGTCTTCAACAAATTTCTCATAGCTAACTATCTGCGACACACCTGCGTTTTTTACTAGAATCGAAATTGGCACTGTAGAAGTTACGGAAAGAGTTAGGTTTGTTGTGGTTTTACCGTCAGTGATTGATGATATGCCAGTGTATGAACTGCTTGTAGGTCTCTGAACAACATTGATAAATAATGTCTGTCCCTCTATCAAGAATATTTCGTATTTTAGTGCATATGTCGAGGATGCGTCTGAATAAATCACAGTTCCTTCAACTCTGATTTTGAGGAATCTTTTTCCCGACGTAAGCGTTCCTTGCTGTCGATAAATATAATAAACCGCGCCATCCCTGCGCCAGATTTTGAGTTGTTCGGCGTTTTGGCCGAATCCGATAAAATTGTTACCAGAAACATATATAGTACTGGCGGTCTTTCCTGCATAGGTAAACCAGTCAATGCCCGCGACACTGACTACATCATCGTCGTGCTTCTTGTTGTTAACAATAGCAGTCATGCCGGCTGTCGTATTCAATAAGCTGTCAAAAGATACTGTATCTGCCATAATCATCCTCCCGTCTATAAAATAAAAGAGCACATGAGCTGTGACACCCATGCACTCTGGTTGTTAGTATTCAATCAGTGCGATTCTGATTTTGTTATACAAAATGTTATTTCCTACAACTCTGATAGGCTTATACTCAATATCAGGCATATAAAAAGCACCTGTTTTGTAGGTGTTTTCTTCGTCGTCCCAGTATGTAACTTTGTATTTCCGCTGTGCCTTATTGACTAAGCCCGATTTGAAAACAGACTGCATCTTTATTTTGTCCGGTAACCACATCGGTCGTGTGTTGAAGTCTATTTTGGTCTTAAAATTTGGGCTTGTGTCTCTGTGCAAGAGGTTATTCAAGTCTCTGTACGCTTCTATCTCTGTTCGCTGATTCGGAGTTGCGGAGTAATCATTATAGGCTAAGAATTTGTTCGGGAGAACACTTCCCCCGAACTTTAAAAAATAACCTTGGAAACTGCTTCCTGAAATAAAGTCACTCATTCTATCACCTACCCTTCAAATATTCCGTAGCCATTACGGTTTCTGAACTGCTGATTTTCTTCTTTCAAATATCCAATCAGATGTCCGTCTGCATAGATTGCCATGCCGTTCAGAGCGTTTTTGACCGCCTGCCCGATCATCTGGTTATTGTCAAACGTGTTACTGCTGATTGCCATGATTTCTTTCCGGATGTCATCCACAAAGTCATCTGTATCAACAGACATTCTGCTTTTTACTTCCTGATAGGATGTACTCTTTGTGATAATGTCTGCGGATGGCGTGTTAATCTTTTGCACTTCTGCGCTTATGTCATTGATAGTTGATTCGACTTTTGGAAGCATATTTTGCATACCAATTTGGAATCCCTCAACTGTGAATCCACCGAGTTCCATCATCACCTGTGATGGACTGTGAATCTTAAGAACTCTGCGGAACGTATTTGATATATTTTGAGCGATTTTTTGCACGTTTACATAAAGCTGTTGTGCTGCGCCTACGATTCCGTTATTCAAACCGATAATAGAGTTCCAGCCGATATTATACAAGTTTCCAATGGAATTGCTGATTCTGCTTCGGATTCTTCCGAACCATGTGAACGACGCAGAAAAGCCCGGTTCTAATCCGCTTTGGAATCCTTGACCGCAGTATTCCGCAAGCCGCTTGAACCATCTGGACGGAGAATGAGAGTCTACTGCTTCCTGTGCGGGGACTTTTACGCTGTTGTTCATCAAATCAAGAATCGAAGTCTTTGTGGAGTCTTTCTTTCCGTCAATTCCAGACTGCAATCCCTCCGCAATGTTGCTTCCAAGGGTTTTACCGCTTGATTTCGCAGTTTCTTCTGCGCCTTTCGCAGATGACTGAATTGTTGAGTTAAGCTTTTCAGTGACTTTACTGCCGTTCTGCTCAATTCCGCTACCTACGGCAAGAATCTGATTCTTTCCGAGTTCTGTAACTAATTCAAAGCCAGAATTGTTATCCAGAACGCCATTGATTGCTCCTTGCAGAGTCGAATCCATTGTGCTTTGCAGAGTGCTTTCATAGTCGGAAATACCTTTTCCAAATTGCACCATCTGCCCGTTTGCTAAAGTATAGTAACCGTTATCGTCCGGCTCTAATCCCTTTGCAATTTCCTGATAAATCTGTAATGCTTTTTCGCCGAGAATCTGTTTTCCATTTTCCCAGATACCACCCATCTCATCAATTGCATTTGCTGTGTCCGTTACCAGAGTTGCAAAGTCAACGGTCTGGATAAGTGTCTGGAATCCTGTAAGCTGTTCTGAGATATCCTCAAACGACACATTGTTAATCCGATCAGCCATATTTGAAAACTGATTAGAGGATGTTTCCGCTGTATCTCCAAGGTCTTTGACTGGTTTGTTTACTCCTGCTATCGCATTCTCGAAATCTTCGGACGAAACTCCAAGATTATTAAGCTTAAGTTCAAGTTCAAATAACGCCTGTTCTGTGCTATATCCATTGTCTTTTAATTCAGAAAGGAATGTTAATAAAGGATATGCTTGTTCACCCGAAATCTGGCTTGCGTGAACCAGACTAAGAATGGCATCTTCATATTCCTGGAATACTTTTAAGTCGTCCTCTGTAAGCTTATTTCCAACTCCGAATATATCTTTCATCCATTCGTTGATAGCTCCGGTAAAATCCCCTTTTTGATAACCGAATACATTATCTTCCAAAAATTCCCCGAAGGTTTTATCTTCGCCGCCGAACAGATTAACGCTTATCCATTTCCCAAGGTTGAATCCCGCCATTGCAGTGCCTAAGACAACCATACTGTCTGCGAATCCTGCCGCAAGTGTAGAACCGAGTCCAGAACCAAAAAATGTCTGTAACGCACCACTAGCTGTAGATAATACAGAGCCAAGACCATTGAATATCGTTCGTAGTCCACTAATTGAACTAACCACACTCCATATATTTTTCGAAAATTTAATAGTTCCTTTTACTGCGAAGAAAATTCCAAGCGCATTTCCTATTGCAGATATTGACTCAGGAGAAAGTTTTCCTAACACTTTTGCAAATGCATCCAGTACTTTTACTAATGTATTAATTAGTGGCGCTCCAATGTCATTGAGCATTATGTCAAAGAAATTTATAAATGCGTCTGCGAATCCCTCAGCAAACGGCTGAAATACATCCCATACATCACCGATTGTTTTTACCAATGAATCCCAATCAATATTTTTGATGAAATTCACAATTACGTCTTTGAGATTTCCAATTCTTGTCCATAATCCGTCCCAATCAACATCAATCACTCCAAACTTATCAAGCGCGGCGACGGTAAGTCCCAGCCCTGCCGCTATCGAAGCGTATGGATGTGCCGCTAACATGGTAATGCCTTTGCCTATCACTCCATCTTTACCGAAAATGCCCCCGAACCATGTAAGTCCTTTGAACGCCATAAATGCAGTCAGAAGCTGTCCGAGGAAATAACCGATAGATTGTGCTTGCTTTGGTGAGAATCCCGCGATAAACTCTTTAAACTTGTCAATCAGATCAGGGAGTTTGTTTACTCCGTCTGCCACCTTGTCAAAGAAATCATCAAAGAAATCAAGTAATCCTGTTCCGACATTCTCAGCAAATGGCTCTAACACATCCCATAACTGTACAAGGGAAGCGTTGATTTTATCCCAGTTAATTTTCATGAGAAAATCATTAAAAGCATTGATTAGTCGTGGTAATCCTTTTTCCCCAAGTGTCCACTTGCCAAGCGGAACTAAAAAATGATTCCAGAAATCTTTTAATGCTGTCCATGTGAAATCTCTGAGTTGTTTCAATCCATTGTTCCAGAGATTTTTCAGTGCTTTTGTGGTAGGTTCTGCGGCTTTTGCAAGTTTCTTAAATGCGTCTGTAACCTTATTAGCGAACGCCATAGCCTTATTTTCCATGGAATTGTAGGCAGCATCCCATTTTTTCTGGTATTCATTCAAAAGCTTATCAAGGGCATCATTGAGGATTCCTGCGTCAATTGCAGATGTGTCAATTTTTGGCGTTTTAATTTTAGAATTTGCAAGGTCTGACAGAGAACTATCGTCTTTGCTCATAATTTCAAGTTCATCATAGGATGCGAGGAATTGTTTTAATTTTTTTGCGCTCTTGGTTGCATTTTTCAGATTATTGTCTGTATCTTTTGTAGCATCATCTACGTCCGAAATTCCAGAATCGTCTATGGAATCAAGTGCATTTGAAAGATTTTCGCTTCCGCCACCAATAGAACCGAACATTTTTCCGATTTTGGTATCAACTCCAAGAAGTGAACCGATATATGTCAAAAGTCTCCGGAATGCGATCACAAGACCATTGATGTATGGAAGCACTGCCGCAACTACAGGCATAAAGATGTTCCCTAATGCTCTGGCACAAGATACTAAGTTTGCACGAAGTATACGCAACTGGTTGGCTGGCATATTGATTGTATTTGCCATATCTGCCCATGCGTACCGGGTGGAATCCAGTATCACTATTGTTCTCAGCATTGCCTTGCTTGCTTGGTCCATATTAGAAACAGACGTTTGTATACCAAGATTTGCTGCATATTGCTGTAAGTTTGCCACACGAATGTTTGCACCATATTTGTCTACAGCACGGCTCATACCTACTAATCCAGAGGATAAGTTCTCATAAACTGTGCTAAAATCAAGATTCTTAACAGATGCAAGGTCAGCACCGATCATGGTTAATGCATTCGACAGTTTTAATGCCTGTTCAGAAGTTGTTCCCATGGAGGACGACAACTGTGCAAACTGGCCTTGATAATTCAAGAGCATGGACGGGTCCATACCGAGTGATTTACCTGATTTATTTGCGATCAAAATCGCATTATCAGAAACATCGAACCCAGACATTTTGGATGTAAGTTCTCTAGCTCTATTACTAAATGAATTTGCGTAAGCTTCCGCAGAATCATACCCTGCTTCTGACCAAGTCTCTCCTGCTTTATCCGCTACCTGACGGAATGCTGCTTGAAAGTAATTGTAATCTTCAAGAAAATTCATGGAACTTTCAATTGCACTCCCGAATTTTCCGACAACAAATTTCAGTGTCCAGAATTTCGCCACCAGAGACATGATGCTAGGCAAACTTTTCTTTGCCTTGCTTCCTACACTTCCAACGGCGTTTGCAAGTTTTCTGACCTTTCCTGTAGAAGTGGCCGCACCCTGCCCCAATCCTGAAAATGCACTTGCAGTAGACCTTGCCGCTCTACCAGCATTCGCCCCAGAATTTGCCAACTGAGCAATAGCCTGAGTCATTTGAATTGTGCTGCTACTGATTCTAGGAGCGGTACTCATCGTCTGTAAGAATGATTTTAAGCTATTTGCCAGATTATTAAGCTGAGTTGCTGTCTTTCCGGTTTTGTCCCCTGCATTTGCCAACTGAGATATTGACTGAACAAATGTATTAATTGGCTGAGAAATATTGCCTATTCCAGAGAATGAAACTACGATTTTTCTAAGTTCTTCACCAAGTTTTGGAAGCTTTGATGCAACTGCATCAATAGAACTGCCGGCATTAGCCAATCTTGCTAACGAAGAAATGAACCGATTTACATTGTTCGATACATCTGGAATACTGCCAAGAGTGGATAGCTCAGAAATCATGCCCTGAATCTTTCCAGACACATCACCTGTGGAGTTTAATGTTTCGTTCAGTCTGCGGATTGCATTTACGAATGAGTTTAATCCGTTGTTTCTCAAGTTCAGGCTACCGAGCGCACTCATAGACTGAACAAACTGTTGCAATTGACTGTTTATCGTTGATAAATCAAGCCTGTCTAATTTAAGTGCTTGAACAGCAGAATTGACCGTGCCTACGGAAGCTGAAAAGTCTCTAAGATGCTTGATACTCTCAGACATACGACTACTCAGGCGATTCAGTTTATTACATAAATCATCAATGGATTTACTTGCATTTGATACGTTACTGCTGACCTCTATCGCAAGGCTGTCTATTGTGTTGTCAGGCATATAAGCACCTCCTTTATTTCAAAAAATAAAGGGCAAGCAAGACTACTATTCATCCTGCTTGCCCTTTTCATTACCTATTTCAGATATATTTGCATTTGCCTGCCTGATAAGAAGTTCGTAGTAACGTTCTTCTTGTCTTAGTTCTGCTTCTGATTTCTTTGGTGTATTTGGATTTTGTTTAACCCAATTATTTTGTTTTTCCTGCGTAATTGGTTTGCTCGGATAACTAACCTTTCTCGGAAATAATGCGCACGAAATACTCGTCTTGACATACAATCCGGTCAGCCATGCCTGATAGTCCATGTTTATTAACTGCGACTGAATTTCTTCATTTTTTGAGATTCCATATTGTTCTATACGGATTCTCAGGTCTTTAAGAGTGCTCCTGAGAAATTCTTTTCTTGACATCCCAATGCGCACAGCCATTGGGTATAATTCATCCCAGATTATTTCGCTGTAGCTTTTTTCAGATGATCTGTCGGTTTCTTCGGCGCTTTCTTCGCTTTCACAGAGTCCATTGCCGCATTCATGTTGTCCATGAGCGTTTCCAGACCGGTTAATTTGAAAAAACCATCTTCCTCCATCTGTTCAATGCACATAGAAAACAGACCGTAGAAGTTTCCCTGCTCATCATCTTTATGTTCAGTCATATACTGTGTTGCAAGTTTTTTGGCGGTATCTAAATCCGGGACAGTGCCATCACCGTCAGAATGGTTGCCGTGATATTGAAGTAATCCGGCATAAAATGCATTGAGCGCAGTATTTGGAATACTACTCATTCCAGAAACCATTTCTTTAAGGCTTCTGTCTGTTCCGCCACTTGTGGAAACCAGCATATTCATTACGGATTTTACACAATCATCAAACAGTGATGCTTCAATTCCATATTCAAGTTTGTAGTCTTTGCCGCTGATTTTTAAAAGTTTATACATATTATTTGTCCTCCCAAATGTGTTTAAAGGCCGCTGTCAGTTGGAACTACTGCTTCACTCGGGCCGACATATTCATTGATAGTAAGAGACATTTCAACGATTAACAGTCCGTTCTGATCTCTTGCTGGTTTAGGAATGATTGTCGGCGGCTCGATTTTGGTGAAGAACGCTTTCTTAAGAGACGGGAAGTATTCTTCATACCACATAGATTTTCCATCTGTTTTTCCTGCTTTGTATTCGGTAATTAAGGTTTCCCACTCAGTGATGGTTTCATCAGTTACGTTCACGGTTACATTGAATGTACCACCTGTAGAACCACGTCCTGCAATAGTTCTTTCGACTTCATCTTCAAGTGCGGAAGCGTCGATTGTTTCTACATCAATTTTAATCTCATCAGAAGCATTGATTCTGTGAAGAAGTTTAAAAGCTGTCGGTTTAGTACCTGCTGTTGTTTCAACTGCATATCCGGTAAGCGAACCAACGGTACTTACGCCTGCTATATTTCCTTTATCTGCCATATTCGGCTCCTTTCTGCTTTTCAGCTATAAAATCACAATAAAAAAGAGCCACACGGCTCTGATGCGTAACCCTGCATCCGGGAGATAAAAGGATCACCGTCCTTTCTATTCATCTGTGCCTGTTTTCAGTTCTGGAAGCCCTGCTACAGATGTAAGCAAGGATAAAACGCCGGAAAGAACGGACGCGGATACGACCATCTTCCAGTCAACGTTTCCAAGGACTGTCGCGGTTCCGATTGTTGCAACTGCCGTCTGAGCAATTGTCTTAACAGCTCTGATTCCCGCAGCTTTCAGCCATTGTAATTTATCTTTACTCATATAGGACACTCTCCTTTCTTTTTTGGTATAAAAAATAGAAGCTGTTACGCTTCCAATAATTGCCCGGTGTAAATTCTGCTGTATCGGCTTATGATTCGTTTGAAACTCTTTTCGGAGTTTGCAACTTCTTCTGGCCCGTATGTCCGGCGAAAGCCCATTGAAATCATGGCCTGATGACTTTTGCTGTCGATTTCGTATGCAGTCGATAAAGCCTTTGTTCCAGATGCGTAACTTTCCGTTTGAAACGAAAGAACTGTTGCGCATTCGTGACCTTCAAGACTTGTTGACTGTGTGGGATTCCCCATCATGAATAATCTGGCGTATTTCGTTTTACCAGATGCTATTGTCTGGCTTTTTTCTATGGAAAAATTGCCTTTGCCGACTGTTGGTTGAATATCTTTACTCCACCTAGAAAATACTTCTGATACTGGGTTATTGATCGTGTCTGGCATAGAATCACCTCGTTATAAGAAAAAGCACCCACCGCTCAGGTAGATGCTTTTATATGTTATAGTATATCAAAGACAGAGGTATTATTCAGTATTATCAGGTATTAACTTTCATGATGCAAACACTTCTTTTGCAATTTTCCTAATACTCTGCATGATTTCTACGCTTGCCTTATATACCGGCATGGTAGCTTCGGTACCGTAAGAGCGTACCCATTCGCCAGAATCGGCAAAATAAACCCACGATTCATTCTTTCCGTTTCCTTGCCCGTATGAACCGATTGTATATCCAAATTCTTGCCCTTTGGGATGCGGGCTGGTTCCTACAGTAGTGTTGTAGTGAATGCCCGACCCGAACTCAATGAATAAAAGGTCAGAGCCTTCGCATACAAGCGTCACCTGAGAATAGCCACCAAAGTTATTGATTCTGATATAGGTGTTATGGTTTTTGTCAGAATCTCCCTGAGCTACTGCAATGTTTTGATTTATGACCGGGATTCCCAACTCAGACAGTCGCTTGACAAACAGCTCGTTCTTGCTTTTAAGACCGTTCTGGTACTCCCTAAGCTGTTTTATCGCATCCTGTATAGAATTGTGAGATAAGGTCATTTTAATCGTTCTATTCGCCATCTGAACCATCTCCTATATACTTGATGCCATATCGTGCCACATTTCCTTTCTGGGTATCGAGAATCTTTTTTAGACGGTAGTCTGGCGGGACTGTAGGTTCTCCGTCTTCACCTAAAACAAGTTCTCCAGATTCGGTCAGTTCCGGTTTGCAGTCTATCCAGAATACATCGGCGGTCTGCGGTTTGAAGCTACGGTCAAAATTCGTGATGTATCTGTCATAGTCCGGGACGTACCCGGCAGATAATTCTTCCGGTGTTCCGGCTGTTGCTGACACGGATAGACAATGCAGTTCTGGATTCTGATATTTCTTGATTGTGTCTATTCCGTCAAGGTCTTCAGTTACCCTAGACCAGTATATTGTTTGTTTTTGACGTTTTAGTCCTCTCATATAATTCTCCTTAAATAACATATTTGTGATGATTGTATCTGACCGACTCTTGATTAATCTTTGCATAAATCATAGTTGTATGGAGATTTAAGATCGCTGCGTTTCGCTCCGCTACACTTAGCTAATAAGGAACCAAGGGCGCACCCCGCCAGAAATAGAAGCACTGTTGGTGTCCGCATTACCATAGCTGTTCACACGGCAGAAACCCGCAGAGGATCGAACCGCCCTGAGCCAATACCATGATCTGCAAGATGAGATGAAAGAGTGATTATGTTTGAATGCTGCCAACTGAGACTTATTTACACCAGTGTCGAAACCATTCTGAGAAGTCTGTGACCAAGCTCTTGTTCCATAAACCATCTCTTCATTCATGAGGTCAATCTGTCTTGAATACCAAGCCCATCCGCTAGGAACGCCACCAGATGCAGTATTAACTAATAGATTTCTATAAGTGACAATGTGTGCTTCACCAAAGTCTGCCTTAATCTTTGCAAGAGCCTGATCAAGTCCAGAAATATACATTTTGGAACCCACATAACCACCCTCTGTGGTATTTGTATCATTCATCACATGACTGTACATCGGTGCATCAGGAACTACTAAGATGTGGTGAATATCTAAAGATGTGTCACCAGTTTTGTACAAATAGTCGAAATCCATAAATCTATATGTAGTTCCATTGATTACAAGGTAGTCACCACAATATAAATCCTTAAATGTACCATTCTTAATATTGGCAGACATTTCCGCAGTAAACTGTGTACCTAAGTTCTTGCCACGATAAATAGCATTATGAGCTGCGGCGTTATTTGCGCTAATAATAATATTTAATTCATTAATCGCTCCCAGAATTGTTTTGTCGTTCGTCTGAAGCTTTGTAAACACTTTATCGGCGATTTTATTAAGAACAAAGTCTGACAGCTTACTCAACACACTCTTCTTCATTCCTACACCGTCATTGATCAGAAATGCGTCAGTATCGGCTAATGTACCTCTGTCGGTGTAATTCGCAGATTCCAGATTTTCCGTTTTGGTTTTCAAGGATGTTATGATCTCGGAATCCTCTCTCAAGTATGGTGCCATATCAATAGCCGGTCCAAGAGCGTCCCATATTTCTCCTGTCCATGCGACATTCATACCTGCCTCTCCATAAATAGATTTTTCAGATATGTTATACATCCATCCAATCTTAGGAGATAACGGAAGTTGTGAAATATCTGATACGGAACCTTTGTATAAAAGTGGTGTTGCAATTCCTTCTACGTCTTCTGATACCTGATGGATTTTTCCGTTAAGAACACCATATACTTCAATCGGTGTTACTTTGCTTTGTTCGATCTTATCAGGCTTATACCACAATTTCTTACTCTCATCAAATTTGTAATACTCTCCTGTATCGGTCATAAAACATGATGAATTGTTAGCAACGTACAGAGGAAGTTTGTCTGAATCTTTCGCAAGTCCTTCGTAATGACGTTTACCACCATCTTTGAAAACTCGGTGAATACTGCCAAGTTGCGGAAGCTGTTCGCCTGGCTTATATTCTACATCATCAATGATTACTGTATTTTGTGCAACTGCCATAATAGTTCTCCTTTCACTTATCAATTCAAAATATAATCTTTTTCTTCCTTTGTAAGAATTGAGAGATTTTCTATCTTTTCTTTTGTAATTTTGCGAATTGCTTAACTAAAGCCCTCTTTAGTTAGCAAAACGATTCAATCCAATGTTTGTATTTATGATAGATAAATTCATAACCTTTTGGACTAAAGTGCTGATTGCTAGTGTTACCAAGATATATTCCTTCATCGCACCAAGTTTTTAAATTTTCATTAGTGAAATCAATTCCAATCCCTAGATTATCAAAGCATGGAACGGATTTATTTCGACAAGCATTAATCATGGCATCTGCAAAATCCTGCTCTTTTTTTCCATTATTATCGGCATTGGAGTATCTTGGATATGCTGTCATAAATAATAACCTTGCCGTTGGATTTAATGCTCTTATTCCATCAATCAGCACATTACAAGCACCAATAAATGTATTATTATTTGCATCGGATAATGCTCCTATTTGGCAAGAATTATTCTTATCATTAGCACCACCCTCAACGATAATGATATCTGCTGTTGGTAGTTCTTCAATATCTGAATATCTAACAGACATAGGAGAACCTATTGCACCACTTACGGAAGATATAGCATTTCCGTTGATTCCATAATTGTAAACCGATGCACCAGATTTATTTTCAAGAATTTTACACCATGCTACATCATTTCCAAGGTTATTTCCGTGAATTAAGCTGTCTCCAATGACAACTATGATTTTTCCATTCAATTTCTCATCTGCCTGATAAAGTGGTTTATAGTAAAATTTAACACTATTTTTAAACTCATCAAGCGGTACATAATTACCACCCTTTTCAGTGCGAGAGCAAATTCTTACCCACATATCATGGTCAGCCGTATATGCTAATCTATGGTATTTACCATCTCCAACGAATAACGATGCAATATAGTCACTATTCCTTGTAACTTCCATAAGCATTAACGCACTACTTGAACCACTACATTTATATTCGATAGTCTGACCTTTTTGAATAAAAAGTATAGAGGAACAATAATATACTTCTGAATCAGTTTTGTTATGCGTGTTTGATGACAAGTAGCCTTTTGCAAAAGTTACTCCACTCAAAGGCAATACATTGGAAATATCAGCAATTTTTGTTGGCTGTATTTCCAACTTTTCAAAGTGTAGTTTTTCATCTTGTATTTCTACAAAATTATTGCAAATCTTAACATATCTATCTTCAATCGCATCAATTTTAATTCCATGTCTGCCCATAAGCCCTGTATATCCCAAACCTACGCTTTCAAAAGTTCCGTCAGGTAGATAATTACAAAAGTGATAGGTCGATGGTGATGCGTAGCTATCAAATACCAGCCTAAAACCACTTGGAATGTGGATTAAATTAGAAACTTTGTAAGCAGAATCGTTTTGAATCGTTCCGTCTGATTTCAAGTAGCCATCTGTCCAATTAACATTCGGAATCGGAAAACCATAATTAGCTAAATCTTCCTTTAGTGAACCAGTTTCCGTTTTCAGTGAAGCAATGTCTGTCTTGTTCTGCTCGATCTGCTGCGCCTGCTCTTCCGTGGCTCCAGGCTTGACTGGATTCTTTTCAAAATATTCCGTAACTAATCTTTGTATTACCGTCTCTGCTTCTTCTTTTGTGAGATACAGTGACATATCAATTGGAGCGCCCATAGTGTCCCAAACTACCCCATTCCACGCCACATTCATTCCTGCTTCGCCGTAGACCGACTTAGACTCGATATTGTACATATCGCCAATATCTGGATTTAATGGAAGCAAATCAGCAGTCGCAACTGTACCTCTGTATCTTACAGGGCTATTTAATTTTGCTTCCATATCGGAAATCTGGCGTTTTAATATTGCATATACTTTCTTTGCTGTTAATGCCATATGTGCTTCTCCTTTACAGTTTGTACCATGTATCGGTAGGTTTGTGATATTCGTATAATTCAGAAGTATCAAGGCACAACGCCGAAGAACCACTCTGTACATAATGCGGGAGCTTTGACACGTCTTTTGAAAGTCCCTCGTAATCACGAACCATACCTCTTGCATCTGTACATACCCAACTGCCTAAATCCGGCAATTCATCACCGGGATTGTACTTGATTCCATCAAAAATAACTGTGTTTTCTGCTTTTGCCATCTATGCAATCATCCTTTCTGCCCCAATAGGAGCCACATATGTGAACTGGTTTCCTAAAATATCTCTGGCTGTGCCAATAACAAACTGTCCATAGTCTGCCAGAATATTGCATACAAATTCCTCTGCATCCACCCAATACCGTTTCTTGACCATGCGATGAAGTTCTGGTAATAGACCATAGCTGAACATCACACAATGCCCTAACTCATGAATAAATACACGGTTCAGAAGTTCTCCATACAGGTTATTTGCGATTGAAATAACATGGGTGGAATAATCCGATACTCCAAGTGTTCTATTGCCTGTACGGTCAATTAACACGCTGTCATGTGGAGATACAAACTGCACTCTCCATAGGTCGCCGTTCATGTAAAATTGTCTTAGCATGGCTTATCACCATCCTTTTCTCAACTAAAAAGCCCCTGCTACATTCCTGTAACAAGGGCAAAGCTCATTTCATATTCAATTCATCTGCTGTATAAAACGTGTCAAGTCAGTTTTCATCTGCTGTCTGATTGATGCGTCTGCATCATCCCACATTTCTTTCATATTGCGGATGATATCTTCTGTATACTCTTTCATGGAATCGTCCATTTTTCTCTTGGATTCAGCGTCTTTGGAATCATGGTAATGTCTGCGATTCTCGCTGTATCTGTCGTAGGTTTCACCATATCTGGATTGCTGACGATTCATGCCGTCATTTCCCATATTCCTGTCCGAATATTCTGGGTGATATCCCATGCGGTACATATTGCGTTCAAATTCTGGATTATTCAGATATTCGTTCATCCAGTCATCATCTTCCATGTACAGATATGGTTTATATCCCATGCGGCTTCCTTTGCCTTTTGGGGCAAATCTGCCGTTTGCATAACGATATCTGTCATATCCCATGCGTCCAAGATACTTTTCTTCCTGTTCGCATTCGTCCATAGCTTCTACGATTCGATAATCTTTGTCTGCACAGATTGCGCATTTTACCGCTTCTAAGCAATCTTTCAGATCATCCCAGTCCTGAGAACTAAGATTGTCAAATCCATGCGCTTTGGCTTTTTCCATAGCCCATTTTCCCATTTCCATTGCAACTTTATGCATTACATTGCCCCCTTTCTAACAGCCTGTGTAACAGGTGTGTCTGTCGTTGGGGCTGTACCATTAATTGCTGTCAAATTATTACTTGGACTACAAGCCGGATTTCCTAACATCTTGAATACTCCGCCAGTTGCGCTTGTAGCTACTCTGGTTGCATACTTCGTTCTGGTTCTTATTCCGCAAGCCGTAACCTGTGCGCAGCAACGATTCTCTAGCGGATATAAAGTTGTTCCTGTTCCTACCTGAATCATTACCGGGGCGGTAATTGTGGTGGCTTCTGGTATACTTTGTGCGATCACAATGCAATACTTCTCTCCGTTGTTGTAACTGCCTGCTGGAAGTGTGATTACAAGATTGCCCCCTGTAAACGCAACAGCTTGACTGATTACAAGATGACTGCAAAGTTTACAAACATTCTTACAACTCATATTTTATACCTCTCAATCAAATAAGAGGTGAGCCGCAACCCACCTCTTAGAATTAGTCAACCTCTAAGGGTGAGTTACTTAGCAGCATCCACTGTTGCATCCGCATCCGCCGTAATAGGTATTCGGATTCGGAACAACATATGCCGGAATAGCCGCCGGATTAATTGCATTGATTAACTGCTGAGTCTGTGAAGCCATAGCAGTTGTAAGCAATGCGGACTGACGATCCTGAGATGCAGCACGTTTCAGATCAGAGTTCTCAGCCTGTAATGTTGCGATCTTATCGTTAGTCAGGAAGTCAAGGATTGCTCTTGTGTTGCTGTTCTGGTTTTCCAGAAGATCTCTGGTGTTGTTGTTCATTGTGTTCTGGAGAGCACAAGTGTTGGTAGCAAGGTTGTAGTTAATACCCTGTATAGCTTCTCTTGTTTCACAGCAACAGTTTGCTAACTGAGACTGTAATGCGTTGGTATTCTGCATACCGGCTACAGTATCAGCATTGATAGCCTGCTGAACGCCATTGAAGCCCTGAAGCATTCCAACGTTCATGCCATTAAAGCCACTCTGCATGGTATTGTTAAGAGAATATGTGCTGTCACAGATACCCTGCTGAATACCTCTGATACCATTCTGAATATCATTAAGAGCAAACCCCTCGTTGATATCAGCACGGGTAGCCCATCCCTGAAATCCGGCACCGTTCGCACCGTTTCCACCATTACCGCCGAAGCCGCCGCCCCAGCCGCCAAAACCTCCCCAGCCGAAGATTGCGAAGATCAGGACGAGCCAGATAAGTGAAAAGCCATCACCGCCCCACATATCATTTGCGCGACTATTAGAGCCTGTAGCAGCTGCAATGTCGCTAAGGCTGTAATTTGAACCATTCATCATGTTTTTAGTCTCCTTAAATTTTATTTACAATAGGAGACATCCGCGGCTGTCGTCCCAAATTGTAGCGATTCTGAATCACCCAATTATGGGGAAGTGTTATAATCCAAGGAATTTCTGGATAATTCCATCTGGAGATAAATGTTTTTCTTCAAAAACATTCTGTTGAATTTGATGCAATTGACTTGCGTCACCTTTTTTATATAAATCCAATGCGTTTTTTAATGTTGGATTATTTCCTGCAAATTTGCTCATATCGTTCATCATGTTATCGACACTTCCGAACCTCTGAGAAATCATTTTCTCAAATTGTTTTTTCATCATGGCGTTTGGATTGAATGTCATCTCTGCCTACCTCCGTTCTGCTTAGGTTCCGATGTCCCCGACATCTGTGTCGGAAACATACTCTTTATTTCAGAAATCTCCGAACAAACATCATTCCGAAGCTGATTAAACATTGCTTCAATGTCAATCTGCTTTTCATCTTGCTTAGATTGCTGTTCATCTGGATTTACGAGTCGGTAAACAAAAATCCTGCTCCTTCCATCGGATTGAAGCTGTTTTCTGTAAATTTCAGTTCCGTCTGTTTTTGGATAGTAAACAGGATTGCCGGACATATCCACATCTTTAGCTTTTACAGTATCAATTCCATCCACCATCTGCCCTTGTAACATAGGGGACTGTGGGACGGACTGTAACTGTTGCATTTGCATCTGGCCATACGGCATTGCTTGCTGGTAATTATTTTGCAGCTGTGCAAGCCTGTCCTGATACGGCTGGAATTGTCCGTACGGGCTGTTTATCATTGGCTGTTGTGGATAATACGGGTATCCTGCCATAATCTGTTCCTCCTATCCGGGATTCAAGAATCATATCCATATCATCTATAGAACGATGCTTTTCCCATATACCCTCGTAAGGGTTTCTTAACATAATCATTGTGTTTTCTCCTATGATTATATTATATAGGAAGGAACTCTGTTTTTGAACGTCACTATTTCGCCACGTTTTCGCCATAATACAAAGAAAAGCCCCGACAATACATCGGGGCAACTTTGGAAATTTTCTTCTTTATTCTTTTGTTAATCCGATCTATGGTTCTTGGACTATACCCCATAAGTTCAGCTGCTTCCCATAGTGTTTTCTCGCCATAAACCCGTAAACGAAACAGTTTTTCTTCTCTGGAATCGAATCCTGCTTCTTTTAAGTAAAATTTTCTTTCATCTTCTGAAAAGTCTGTATAATTCATATTTCCACCGTCCTCCCTTACAAGTGGAATCAAACTGGAAGAATGCCGTTTAACATAAATCCGATAATCGCGCCGACAATTGCCGTAATAACACATACAATAATTGTATCATAGCGCTTTCCTGGAACTGCCATGAGAGTTTTTATATTGTTATTCATCTCATCTACAGTTGACTTGATATGATTCAAGTCGTTTTCACTTAATGCCGTTTTTCTTTCCAGTTCCCCGATACGCTCATAAAACTCTTTATGGCGGTCGGATTGTCTTTCTTGCATCTGTCGAAGACTATTCTCTAATTCTTCTATGCGGTGTTCATTAAAACATTCATGTTCACATCCCATCGCCAGTTCCTTTCTTCACTCCCTTAACATTTGCTTTTCCCTACTGAATATAAGCAACCCAGCGGCACTCCGGGAGGACAAAAATACTGTGCCACGTGACCCAACCATCTTATTAAATTAAACTTCCTGCAAACGGAAAAACGCCATGATTGATATATATTTCCGTTTCGGATTCCCATTTTCGACTTACTGAATTTTCAGAGTGCGATTCTTGGAACTCGGCCCCCTGTTTCACAAGGAAATAGAGAGCCAGATCAAATATGCAATCATAACAGTATTCCATATCGGTATTGATTTTTTCATCTGTATATCCAGACGGATAGTTGCGCTTCTTTTTGAACGAACGAATTGCACGCTTCACAGACAAAGAAATCATACCGTCAGTTTCCGCATCATCGGATAGATACTCTTTCAGATCATTTACAAGCCGTTCGTCCATTTAAGATCACCTACCCTTGCTGAGATAAAATTTCTGAGATAATACCAGCCTTGTTTGTAGATATCAGGGCATAGCCATTGTCACTTGCGAGCTGTTTCAGTTGAACTACTGTCATGCTTGACAATTCGCTTTCTGTATACTTGTGTTTTGAAGCATCATTAACACTTGATACAGATGGTGACTGGCTGTTCTTGTCGAGACTATGCCCGTTTATTCCCCCGCTTTGGTACCGATTACGATACCGCCATTAGCTTTTGCTGCTACTGGAACAAACATACCTGATGCTTTAGTCCAAACTGCAACTGGGTCTTGTGTAGCCCACATGGACAGTGTTACGAAGGAGCGATTTTCTTCCTGAATGAACTGTCTGTACTCAAGTTCCTCTGGTGTTACGCCCCAGAGTCCAGTACCAAATGAACCGTTCGGCTCTGCTTCATACAGAGTGAATACATCTTCTTTAAAGTATCTTCCTGTTTTGAGTGAGCCATCTGCTTTTCTGAATCTGAATTTCTCGTCGCAACGATCAATTGTGATTCCGTATTCCTGCATAAGCAGATTAGCAAGTTCCTGCTTAGTAAGGAGGCGTTTGTTTGCTGCTCCCAGAACTGCTGTCTGTATTGCAGTGTTGTTTCTCATGTAGTTAATCATTTTAAGGGATGTCAGGGCTTTGTTTACTACGAAACCATTGTCTTCTGCGATAGCAACCATCTTCTGGATATCACCCATAATATCTGCATCTGGCTTAGACCAGTCTGCAAGACTGACCTTTGCATCAGCCGGAACGCCGTAATCAATGCTCATATCCACGTTGTTCTCTTTGACTTTTACTGCGCCAGTAGAAAGGAACTGTCCTTTCATGACATTTGCTCTGGCAACAACGCCTTCAAACAGGTTTGCCGCATCATCAAATACAAACTTCTTTAAGTTCTCATCATCCGGCACACCGTTTTCAATTGCCTGCTGTAATCTCTCAGACTGATTGATTTTTCTCTTGATGAAGAGCTTTTCAGTCAGAACTTTTTCGAATCCCGGTCTGGAGCCAATTTCCGCTTCGGTATCGAGAGCGTGAACGAATGCTACCTCCGGCAGTCTTTGTCCAGCCATAAGTCTGTAGTATTCAGCTTTCAGGAACTGTGTTTTGGCATCCGGAAAGATGGTGTCAAGAATGCCCGGCCTTTTTACGCTGAAATTCTGAGAGAAGTTAAGTCTTTCTTCCTGTGTAATTGATTCTAAAATATTAAATGGCATCTGCTTACCTCCTTAAAATTCTGGGTCTGTAGTGGTTACAAAAACGATACCTGCTTTTTCAAGCTCTGTTTTCGCAGTAGTTTCTACTGTTACCGGAAGTCTTTTTTCAAGAACACGTCCTGCAACAATTACGGAAATCGGTCGTTTTGTATCGTCTGTCATATCGACGTCTTCAAATACAATGCCTTTAGCACCAGTTGCGTTTGTCGGATATACGGAACCTGCTTTGATAATCTTCTTAGTTCCAACGGTTTCAGCATTTGTCTGCTCTGCTGTATAGGTTTTAAGTACAAGCCCTACCTCGGATTCGAGGATGTTAGGTGTGGATTCGTACTGCTCTGTTTTCATAAAAGCCATAATCTAAATCTCCTTTACTTAAATATTTACTGGGGCATTATCATCTGCCGGTTTATTTTCTGGGCACATTTTTGCTGAGTACGCCTTGGCGTATTCGGATGCTTCACTCTTCTTTTCTGGTTCTCCACCAGATTTACCGCCACCCGGATTCGGTGTTTTTTCGAGAGCTTCTTTCTCCCATGCGGCTTTTGCAGTATCAAGAGCGTTTTTATTTTCTACGGAAATTCCATCGACAAATGTCTGAGCTTCTTTGAGAGCATCCTCTGCGTTCATGTTGGAAAACGCTTTGATTGCTCCTGCATAGGCATCTCCTTTCATTCCTGCATTAGCAAAAATAGAAGTAATTTTGCCTGTCAAAGCTTCTTTCTGGGAAGTTGCAAGCGCAGATTCAAGGTCAGAAATTCTTTTTTCGTTTGCAGCTTTTTCTTTTTGACGTTCTAGTTCTGCTTTTTCGGCTTCCGTCATGTTCTGCTGCTTGAGGTCTTCCAGTTCTTTTTCCAATGCTTCTGCTTTATCAGCCTGTTCTTTTACTTTCTGGGCTTTTGCTTTCTCTTTAGCCACATCAGAATTTGACTGATTCAGAAAAGAAGTAATCTGGTCATCGGTTGCATCTGGAAAAATCTTCTTTACATCTTCTCTTGTCATTGAAATCTCCTGTCACCAATACGCTTTTTTACGCTGTTCGCTCAGCTCAAGGTGTCTCCCATGTTCACGCTGTCGGGTTGCATATTTTTTAATAAAAAAGAGACGATTTTACTCGTCTCTAAATTAACTGTATTGAATTGAGCACCGGCAATTCACAATCTCGTCTGCCGAAGCTCCTAATGAGGTATCTTTTGGAAATTGTAGCAAGCTATCTCCAACTGAGAACGGTTCGTCAATCGGAAGCGTGGTTCCTCCGACTTCGAGGTGTGTTTTTCGTTCTCTTTTGTCTCCTACGTCAATCCATTTCTTTTTGGTCTTTCCTGATTTCACAGCTTTCGAATACTGTCTGTAGTTCAGTATCGAATTAGCTTCGCACTCTGAAATAAACATTGCCCGGTCATTTGACAGGTAATAATCATCAGTAATGCTTTTATCTTCAGAAGAAAGCCTTTCGAATGTTATATCAATAATTTGCTTTGTTATATCAACGGCATATTGCTTGATGTATGTATCTATAAGCATATACGAAGCAATTACATCCAGATATTTGTCGTAAAATTGAGTCTGGATGTATTCTCGTTTCGTTTCTCCGCTTTCTATGGTTGTTTCTATCAACGCCAAAATATAAAGGACAACTTCTTCCATTTGTTCGGAAAAAGCTATCCTTTCTTGTTTTTCTTTGTCTGATATCGACATTTTGCTGAAATATTCTTTATATGGTTCGCTTCTGCGATTGTTAGGTCTGATATTTAATTCATCATATGACGAAACACTCATTCTGAAATCACATCCTTATTAAAGCCATTCAGCAAATCTTTCGCTTTTTGCAGTTCTGAGTCTGGGTCTGCCAATTCCGGGTAAATGGTTCCAAGATACGGTAAACTCATTTCATATACTTTTTGCGGATCACTAAATAATCCGCAAGTAATCAGCGCAATAAGCGGATGAATTTTATTTTTAAACAAATAATCAAGCGCCTGTGCTTTAACAAGCATATTATCAGTCGGGTTTCTGGTTATTTTTACATCGAAATCCCTGGTTGAAATATTTACATCCATTGAGGTTTTTCGAATGATATTCAAAATGATTCTGGCAGATGCCTTTTCAGCTTCTTTTGTGAACGCTTCTACCAATTTTGCGTCTCTCTCTGCGAAATCCCAACCATTCCTCAGATATACTGCATTGCCTGTATCTCCACCGGTATTGCTTTGCCGGTTTGGCATCGCTTCTACAATCAACATATTGTTGTAAATATCATCTTTTGCAACCTGGCTCTCTGACTGATTTAGTTCGGCGGTCATTAAATCAACGTCTGATTGCGTTCCATTCCCGACGTCTTTTACAGATACAGCACCGAGTTTTATCATTTTTACAAATTCGGTTTCATCAATCTCGCAGTTTTTAAATTTCATCAGGGCTTGCACGAACTGTTCAACCCCATTCAGTCTGTCAGATTGATATTTGTTGATTGCGTCGTACATTGTAATCGCAATTTCAATGTCGGAAAGTCTGTCGTGATTATTCGGATATTCAATGATAGGAATACCACCAAAACCATTGATTCCAGATTCTGTTACCGCTCCATTTTGAATTTTGAAATACTGTCTGGAAGAATAACACTGGTAATACTGCTGATTGTCCTCGTCTTTTAAAATCTGGACGGAAAGCACTGGTTTGCCAGTAACGCTTGAATAAACAATATATACATCCTGCGGTGATGGGATAAATATTCTGAAAGGCGGTAAGTCTCCATCCTTTGTCCATTCATCCTCTCTCTGGATTGCTTTATATGCAGTTCCTACTGCACTCTGGTATATCCCAAGTTGAATATTTCTGGCGTCTGCATTGGCTTCGTCCAGATAATCATTGAGCCTATCAACTTGTTCGTTTGTTTCTTCACTCGCTTTTTTCTTCTTACAGACATACTGAATAGGTTCTCCGTATATCTGCCCTGCCTTGAATTTGACTGTTTCAAGGGCATGATTCTCAACAACTTTATTGTTGACCTCTGGGCGAACAAGTTTTTCACGATATAAAATTGGCTGATCGCCTTTGTAATATCTGTAAAGATAATCCATCAGGGTTCTATTCCTGTTATGGATTCCGATTGTATCAGAAAGGACCTGTGCCACGTTCTGGGGAGTAATCTGGTCTACGCCAGTATAGGCAGTTTTTCTGCCAAACTCGCCTTGGCATAGGTCAACAAAGTTTATTTTGTTTCTCCCCACTGCCTGTCCTCCTATTTTTCTGCATGAAAAAAGCACCAAGGGTTCTTCCCGGTGCTTTTTTTACAGCTTATATTATATAATATATGCAGGTATTATTCAGTATTATCAGGTATTAACTTTCAAAATTCTTAATGTTTTTGACGATATTCAGTGCTTTCGAATGCAATAATTTCACATGAGAATAGGAATATCCCATTTCACAGGCAATCATTTCAAGCCTTTCATCTTTTACATATCGCCTAAACAGCAGATCATACAAATCTGAATTGATATCGCTCACCTTGTCTATTGTTTCAATAATGTCTTGCTTTTTCTTTGTGTATTCAATAACCATTTTTTTGATTTCTGTTTGAATGTCAACAAGTTCGCTTACGGCATCGGTCATTTGATTGGGATTCGGAGTAGACTGAACTTTTTCACCATATGAGAACGATTTAAGCCCAAGAGCAAGACTTCTTAAATGTTCTTCTTCGTATTTTTTATTTTTAATAAGCTTGTCATATTTCTGAATTTGTCCTAAATATTCTCTTGTGGTCATATTATCTCCTTCCCCAAAGTGGATTGCGCATTGCAGTTGCTTTTCCGCCTAATGGATTCTGCACGTACTCTGCCATCATCGCCAAACTGTCCGGGCCATCATCATGAGCTACTTTTGCCCTTGTGGTATATGTGGTCACATTTCCCATAAATAATCCGTAGTCGGATTTTGGTTTATACTGGCTCGGATGCAAAAAATAAAAATGTTTTGATATGTAATCAGAGTTTACGAGAATTTTTGTTTCTTTATTTGCTTGCGTAGGTCTTGTTTCGATATCCGCTCGGCATTTCCCTGAAATTATCTTTTGAATGTTGTGTGCAACACGATTTCCTACGTTATTTGACTCGAATCTGATTTTATGCGGATTGTGTTTTATCAAGATATCAGCAGTCTTTCTGTCCAGGATGTCGTAATCTGTAGTATCATCGAAAACAACGTCCGGGATAAAAAATTTATCCCCATATTGATATGCAATAGGTAATGATTCAAAGTCGGTTCCTTTGTCTTTTGTATCGCATACCGCCCAGATTGCATCCGCTTCTCTATCTGGAATAATTATGTATTCATCAGTACATCCATCTGGTACGTCATCTTTATGAAAGAAAAATCTTTTCAATTTGTCTGGTGGAAGCAATAATCCCTCACGTTCTACTGGTTGTTGCATATACAAACAGTTAAAAGAAATTTCATCCATGGACTCTTTGGCATCATTGAAATACTTTTCAGAGAATCCATTTACGGAAAATAAAAAATTACTCTTTCCATCATCCGTAAGAGCCGGTACTGCTATGAACCTTGCTCTTGGATTGCCAGAATATAACTGTTGTAATTTACCGATAGGGTCATGGACAGACCATCTGGTAGCAATATAAAATTCTTTGCACCCTTCAAGTCTACGAGAGCGCAAATCGTTCACCACTTTAGTCCATAGGGTGTCAAGGCGATTCTTATTCAGTGCTTCTTCAATTCCAGACACAAGGTCGTCGGCGGTAAGGAATCGGTTGCATCGGGTCGCACCAGTCAGAGAACCATCAATTGAACGGAACGTCCAAGTTTTAAAACGTCCATTTCTTTCAAGGTTTACTGTCGTTTCTTTTGCATTTGTTCCCTGAATTCCTACGTTAGGGAATATCTCATGCCACGTGTATTCCACGGGATCATTGATAATTTCCAGAACACCATCATAAAGGGAACGTGTCAGAATGCTACTGTGTGCCGAAGACAGGTTAAAGTCATTCGGGAACCATCCACCTACCAATGATAAAAAGAAATCTTCCAGAGTACTCTTTCCACAACCCGGAGGTACGCTTAATGCAAATATATCTAATTTGTCATCCATCAGGTCTTGTAGTGAACCTATGATGTTATGTTGTAAGAACACATTTCTTCGTGGTTCGTAGAATCGTTCTTTCGGGATTCGGTTCTTTTCAAGGTAAAGAAGTCCGCTGTCAACCTGATAGTTCTGTGATTCCATCAACAAATACTGCCAGTACAAATCGTCAAATGAACCACTTCCTGTAACTGCTGCCTTTTTCGCAGCTTTATTATGAGCGTACCGACTGACTTTCATTGCCATGTTCTGCGCATCTGGATTATCCTTGAAAGGAAGATCAATATTCATATTTAACAGCAGATCAAGGCAATCTTTCTGGTTTTGATATACCGTCATATCGTCATTGATGATTTGATTTAGGATTGCCCGATACCATTCAATCGAGCCTTCTGTGAATTTTTGCATAAAAAATAGAGCCAGACCTCCTTTCTTCTTAGGATTTAGTCTGGCTCTCGTGTGGCTCTTTGACTGGTTATTCACTTGCTTTAAAGTTATATATAGGTTTGATAATATCAACTATTTCTACAGTATCTTTGATATTATCAATAATTTCTTGCGGTGGTTTGTAGGCCATAGGGCTTTCATCAATTGTGGATTTCTGAACGGATGTTGTGTATATCCCATCCATAGACTCCTTAAATTCTTCTAACGAGATGTTTTCTTTTGCTTTTGATCGGCTCATAATGCGTCCTGCACCATGCGGGGCCGAACAGTTCCAATCATCGTTTCCTTTCCCAACTGCAATAATGCATCCATCTCGCATATTCATTGGGATAAGAACTTTTTCGCCATGTCTAGCTGATATTGCGCCTTTACGAACAATGTTTGTATCGTGGTCAATATAATTATGAATTGTATCAAACCATGTGTTTCTTTGGAGCGTCCAATTCATAGTGTAAAATATAGCACTCTGTATGCATCGTCTGTTTATTCTTGCAAATTCTTGACAGATTTTCATATCATGCAGATATTGTTTT